>Ga0335078_10000216_pt1 | contig 94730 bp, 68 predicted proteins | sample Lox_Sample_32_FD_206711 | JGI IMG/M metagenome (GOLD analysis project Ga0335078, IMG submission 206711) | Soil microbial communities from Loxahatchee National Wildlife Refuge, Florida, United States - Lox_Sample_3.2 | ecosystem: Environmental > Terrestrial > Soil > Wetlands | place: USA... | reverse complement strand
GTGATCGGCTTCGGTTTGTTCCAAGCTACCCCTATTTTCCGGGATCTATTCAACGGACTCGGAGTCGATCTACCAGTTGCAACGAAATTCTTACTTGCAAATTATGTCTGGCTCTACCCCGTGTTTTTTGGCGGTGCTGCGATCCTCTTGATCGTTTGCGAGTTTGCGGTGCACGAGAAACGGCGCCGCCTGACCGCCACGATAATCATTTTCTCGGCATCGGTTTCATCGCTGGCAGTGGCGTACTTTATTCTGTATTTGCCGTGCTTCGATTTGGTTGTGAAGCTCAATCGGGCAAAGTAGGCCAAGGACCGGCAGACGCCTCTCACCGAAGATCAGAAACGAGAACGCATCGAGCGCCGCACCGTGAGGGAAAATTGAGGATCAGGTGATGCAAACATGCCGCTGACGGATGATGAAAAACGGAATCGCATTGCGCGAAGAATTTCGCGGGAACTGCGCGACGGTTTCTACGTCAATCTCGGCATTGGCATGCCCACGCTCATCGCCAATTACGTTCCCAAAGGCATGGACGTGATTTTGCAATCGGAAAACGGAATGCTCGGCGTCGGCCCGTATCCGCTCGACGCGGAAGTGGATCCGGATCTCATCAATGCGGGAAAAGAAACCATCAGCGAAATTCCCGGCTGCTGCTATTTTTCTTCCGCAGATTCTTTCGCCATGATTCGCGGCGGCCACATTGACCTCACCGTTCTCGGCGCGTTGCAAGTGGACGAAAAAGGAACGCTCGCGAACTGGGCCGTTCCCGGGAAAATGTTGAAAGGTATGGGCGGCGCGATGGATCTGGTCGCGGGAGCGAAGCGCGTTTTCGTTGCCATGGAACACGCCACGAAAGATGGCAAACCGAAAATCCTGAAAAAGTGTTCGCTTCCGCTTACAGGAGTGAAAGTCGTGGATCACATCGTCACGGAACTCGCCGTAATCGAAATAACTCCTGATGGCTTGCTGCTTCGCGAACTCGCGCCCGACGCCACTTTCGAGCAGGTCCAATCACTGACCGAACCGAAGCTCCTGCTTCCTCCGGGAGGTCCGGCGGCCATGCCGCTCTAGAATGTGCGATACTTGGAACGCGAAACGCCGCTAAAATTATGGATCCCCATTCCATCGTCGTCGTGAGCTTGCACTCCCCCAAGGAAAAAATCTGGGGCGAGCTGGTTTCCCTCAATTCTTCCGGAGTCACGCTGCGCGGCATTGACCTGAATTCCTTCGACCATTTCGTAAATCAGATCAACGATCCCGACGGCGACCACATCGGCTTGCCCACGCTTTTTTTTCCCATGATTCGCGTCGAGCGCATCGCGCTGGACGAGCCTTCCGGTTCGATTCCTTCGATGTCCGAAGTTTTTGCGCGCAAGGTCGGGCGTTCGCTCGCCGATTATCTGGAGAATTTCGCCTGAATCCCTCAGACAGAAGCGTTCGAACTGCGCTATCCTTCCTGCAATGAAAGCCCGCATCTGGACCGTTCCCAATCAAATCACGCTGCTGCGTCTCGGCTTTCTGCCGTTTTTTCTGATCCTGATTTCCTACGAGAAATACCGCTGGGCGCTGCTGATTCTGGTGATCGCGGCTCTATCCGATGCGATTGATGGAATGCTCGCGCGCAGGCTGCACCAGCGATCCGCGCTAGGCGCGTATCTCGATCCGATCGCGGACAAGCTCCTGCTTTCTTCCTCCTTCGTGATTCTAGCCATGGAAAAGCAGCTTCCGTGGTGGCTGACGATCATGGTGCTGAGCCGAGACGTCCTGCTTCTGATGGTGGCGGCGGTGATAATTCTGATCTCGGGGTACAGGCCGTTTCCGCCGAGTTTACTTGGAAAGGCAACAACATTTTTTCAAATCATCCTGGTTTTCGTTGCAGTGCTGACCGCGGCGTATCCGGATGCGTATTTGGTGGATTTGCGGCGGGTGCTGATGTATCTCGTGGCGGCCGTGACGACGATTTCCGGATTTCAATATTCCTTCATCACCGCGCGAAAACTCAGCGCGTGAAAATTCGATGCCGGATCGAACAGCGGTTGAACGAGAAAAGCGCTAGGAGCTGAAGAAGGGATACTGATCGCGATAGTGCATGAACATCAGAACGAAGCTGGCGATGACCACGAGGGCGGCAAGCCAGCCCAGAAGTTGCGCAACTTGTTTTTCGCCCGGGGAGATTGGTTCGCGATCCGGCGTGAATTTTCCAAGCAGGAATCCCGAAGCCAGGCCGCCAAAGTGCGCCCAATTGTCCACGATGCCCATGAAAAAGCCGAGCGCGAAGAGAATCACAATCGAGTAGATCAACTGGGTTCGCAACTGGCGCATATAGGAGCCGCCGCGCTTGGAAGTGACGGCAAGCAGCAGACCGATCAGACCGAGGATCGCGCCGCTGGCTCCGATGGAAAAATGCCCCACGCCGGCGCTGAGAAGGAAACCGACCGCGCCGGTAAAAATGTAAAAGAAGAAAAATTTGGCTGAGCCGTAGAGCTCCTCAATGGGCGGACCGAAATCCCAGAGGACCATGAGATTGAACCCGATGTGGATCAAGCCGCCATGAAGAAACATGGCCGTGATAAGGCGCCACCACTGGTGCTGGACAAAAATCAGATAGGGGAAGCTGGCGCCGAGGCGAATCAGAATTACCGAATTCATGCCCCAGAGAATGCTCAGGCCGCCGGCTTCGTGCTGCGCGACCATGGCGAGATAGGTGACGCCGAACATGGCGAGATTGGCGACGAGCAGAGCAGTCGTAACGGGAGCGCGGCCGCCGAAACTGATGGAGAGACTCTTGCTTAGGGCCGCGAGCGAAAATCGCAGGTTTGTCCCACACTCGTGGCATTTTGTGGCGTGAATGCCGACGAGAGCGCCACAAGCGGGGCAAAGTTTCGGGCGAGGCTGCTCTTGCTCGCCCCCACCGAACATGCCACGCAAGGAATTTTTCCAGCGCTCGACGCGCCATTGCCAACGATACGGAAGAGCCAACACGCCTCCTTGCGGTGCACCCGAAGCGTTTCTATAATACCGGAATTGCTCCGAAAGACTGTTTCGGAATTGAATTCTCGCGGGATGCAGGAATATGGATAATTTTGAGGAAATGGGACAGCGGCTGGACAAAGAGCTCTCACGACTCCGTAAGTTCGTCGAGGAAGAACTGGCGCCCGAAAGCGAAAAGCGCACGGCGCAGTTTCTGCGCGAAGTTTCCGAAAAACTGACGGAAGCCGCAGGCTGGCTGGAGGAACGCCGAGCCGCGCGCGACAGCAAAACGCAAGAAACAAATCCGAGATAACCCGGGAGAAAAGTTACGCGACTGCCCAAGAGCCTGCCAACATTCCTAATGATTGCGGCAGCGGCTCTGGCGATTGCGGGCTGTGCGGGACGCCGCCCCGTTGCGGGAAGCCAGCCGCCTCCGCTCACGCCATCCCCCACGCCCGCCGGAACCGAGGCCGGAGCAAAAGCAAGCACAAGCGCCGAACCCGGTGCTGCGCCCTCGAGACCGGGGCGAAGCAAGCCCGGGGAAAATCCGGCACCAGCCGGATATATGGAAGAAGGGAATGCTTCCTGGTATGGAGAGCCGTTCCACGGGAGGCGCGCTTCAAACGGTGAAATCTACGACATGCATAAACTGACGGCGGCCCACCGAACGCTGCCGTTCAATTCGATGGTGCGGGTGACGAACCTGGACAATGGAAAATCCACAGTGGTGCGGATCACAGATCGAGGACCGTTTGTGGCGAACCGGATTATTGATTTATCGGAGGCGGCAGCGGAACAGATCGGCGCGATCGGGCCAGGGGTGGTTCCGGTGCGGCTGGAAGTGCTTTCAGGAGGCGATCCGACGGCGGGATTCTTCACCGTACAAGTGGGAGCTTTCCGGGATGAAAATAACGCAGACCGATTGCGGGACCGATTGAGCGCGACGTATTCACCGGTTTTCATTCAACAGGTGCAGCTTGCCGACGGGGAGTTTTACCGGGTGCGGGTGGGAAAGTTATCCGGGGAACAGGCGGCGCAGCAGCTGGGAGACGAGCTGCGCGCGAAGGAAGGATTCACGCCTTTTGTGGTGCGGCTGGATGACACTTCGACGGGAGGCGGGACTCCATGAGCGCGGATTGCCTGTTCTGCAAAATAGCGGCGAAGAAGATTCCGGCAAAGCTGGTTTATGAAGACGATGAAATCTTCGCGTTCGAAGACATCAATCCGCAGGCGCCGACGCATCTGCTGATTTGCCCGAAAAAACATTTTGCTTCGCTGCACCATGCCACGCCGGACGATCAGGCGGTGATCGGCAAAATGGCGCTGGTCGCGGCGGAACTGGCGAGAAACCGCAAATTGAGCGACGGATACAGGACGGTGATCAATTCGGGGGCGGGAGCGGGGCAGACGGTATTTCATCTGCACATGCATTTGCTGGGGGGGCGGGGTTTCCGGTGGCCGCCGGGATGATGGGCAAGACCTGAGAGAATTGTTTCGGCGGGAGGAGAGAAGAGAAGAAAGAAGCCAATGCAGAGACGCAGAGAGAGCGCGGAGGAGCGCGGAGACGAGCAGGAAGCGGAGGACAGGATGGCGTTAAAGATGAAGAAGATTGCGGCGATGGCGGGTGCGGCTTTTGTGCTAGCAGCGATTGGTCCCGTAGCAAAAGCGGCGCCTCCGCGAGCGGAGCGTGGAAAGGAATTGACCGTAGCTCGAATCTATGGGGGACCGAGTTTGAGCGGGCACCTGGCGCATGCGCTGGAGTGGTCGCCGGATGGAAAGGAATTGACCTTCCTGGAGGCGGAGCGAAGCAGCGCGGGTTGGCGACCAGCACTTTGGGCCATGAATGCAAGCAATGGTGAGAAGGCGGTGCTTGTCTCCGGAGAAAAACTGGGACAGGTGCTTCCGGCAAATCCTGGGCCGGCTTCGCAAGCGACGGGACTGGGAAGACATCCTCCGGCGCAGTATGAATGGGCGCCGGATGGTTCGGCGCTGCTGTTTGCCGATCCGACTTCACTTTCGTGGTTTGACCTGAAGACGCAAACGCCGAGAACGCTAGTTTCCGGGAAAGAGCCGATCGGCGACCCAAAAATCTCGCCGAATGGCCGCTACGTGAGTTTCATCCGGGACCACAATTTGTATTCCGTAGATGTGAAAGATGGAAAAGAGCACGCGCTGACGACCGGAGGGACGGAAGCAATTCGAAAGGGCGAGCTGGATTGGGTCTATCCCGAAGAACTGGATTTGACAACGGCATACTGGTGGGCGCCGGATTCTTCGGCGGTGGCATTTCTGGAGATGGACGAGCGGAACGTGAACCAGTATCCGCTGGTGGATTTTGCGTCATACACGGGAGAGGCAGAAGAGGAACGGTACCCCGTGGCGGGAGGAATCAATCCGACGGTGCACGTGTACGTTGTACCGGCGAACGGCGGGACGCCCCAGCCGATGGATACCGGAGAAAACACGGATATATACCTGCCGAGGGTCAACTGGATGAGGGATTCAAGACATCTGGCGATCCAAAGGCTGAACCGGGCGCAGACAGAACTTGATTTGCTGGATGCGGACATAGCGACGGGGAAAACGCAAGTGCTGCTGTCGGAGAGGGATCCTTATTGGATCAATCTCGGAGACGAACTGTACTTCTTCAAGGACGGAAAGCGGTTTTTGTGGTCGAGCGAGAGAACGGGCTACCGGCATTTGTATCTCTACGACCTGGATGGCAGGGAACTCGGGCAGATCACCAAGGGCGAGTGGGAAGTGACGGCACTCGACGGTGTGGATGAAGCGAGAGGCGAGGTGTACTTCACGGCGACGGCAAAATCGCCGATGGAACGGCAAGTGTACCGGGTGAAGCTGGATGGGACAGGATTCATGCAGGTGACAAAGGAAGAGGGAATGCACGGCGCAAGGTTCGCGCCGGATGCTTCGGCGTTTGCGGATACGTTTTCGAAAACCGGAATGCCGCCACGGCAGGAACTTGCACGCGCCGATGGAACGGAGATCGCGCCAATCGAAGAAAATAAGGTTCCCGGCTTGGCGGAATATCAGCTGTCGCCTGTGGAGTTTGTGAAGATCAAGGCGGATGACGGGACGGAGCTGAACGCTTATTTGATCAAGCCGGTGGACTTCGATCCGGCAAAGAAGTACCCCGTGCTGGTGTACACGTACGGAGGGCCGCACGCGCAAGTGGTGCTGGACGGATGGGGCGGGACGACGTACCTGTGGCACGAGATGCTGGCGCAGAAAGGAATCGCGATCTTTGCGCTGGATAATCGGGGATCGGCGGGACGCGGGCACGTGTTCGAGGAGCCGATCCATTACCACTTCGGCAAAATCGAGCTTGCCGATCAGCGGGATGGAGTGAAATGGCTGAAGTCGCAACCGTGGGTGGACGGAAACCGGATTGGAATCTGGGGCTGGAGCTACGGCGGGCACATGACGCTGCATGCGATGTTCGAAGCGGGGGATTTATTCAAAGTGGGATTCGCGGGAGGGCCGGTCACGGACTGGCACTTCTACGACACGATCTATACAGAACGCTACATGGGATTGCCGCAGGATCACGAAAAGGATTACGAAGCATCTTCGCCGATACTGCATGCCGGCGGCCTAACAGGGAAATTGCTCATCGCCCACGGAACAGGGGACGATAACGTCCACTTCGCAAATACGCTTTCGCTGATCAACACGCTGATCGAAAACGGGAAATACGTCGAAGTGATGCCGTTTCCCGGGCGAGGACACGGAGTGAGCGACGAGGCGGCGCGGATCGTGCTGATGGACCATGTTACGGCGTTTTTCCTGAAGAACCTCGGCGCAGGCGAATAGGAACTGGCGCGCGTTTGCCGTCCCTCCGGACGAAGCAGGAATTTCCTGCCGCGCAATCCTGCGCAAAAGACGAGTAGAAATGCCGAGGCCGCGCGAAGCGCGCGGCCTCAAGATGACAATTAAAGCAGTTACTGAAGAGTGTGCATTGAAAGATGCGGATTAATGGACGCCGGCGAATTCGACGTGGACGTACGCGCCGAGCCGGGCGTTGAAGAGCAGATACCAGCCTGGATCGTGATCGTCCGCATAGACAAAAACGCGGTCGCGGCCCCAATCCCAACCACTGCAACGGGGAGCATCATAGGCGGCCACCACCCAGTTGGAGTTATCCGCGAGGATGACGCGGCGAGTGTGAACGTCGAACGTGTGGACGACGAATTCCGAGCGGACGTGATCGTAGTGGCCGTACGGATAGAGGTGGCCGGGACGGTAATGATCGTGCGAATAGTCGTGGTGGACAACAACCACATCCCGGCGCACGACGGTCCTGTGAGCGACGGTCTCATGATGGACGACAGCGTCGTGATGTTCAACGGCGTCGTGATGTTCAACGGCCTCCTGATGCTTGACCTGGCCATTTTGCTTGCCGTTGTCGTGATGGTCGTCGCGGTCCTGTGGACGCTGCGCCGCAACGAGAGTGCCTGCTAAAGCAAGAAAGAGAAGACCTGAAAAGAACTGCTTCATCATTGCCCTCCGAGAAAAAGTGACATCGCAAAACAGCCGAACTGGGTTGTATTTCGCCGAGATTTTGGCCGGCTTGGGCGGGATACACCAAGCACATGATGTAATTGTCCCCGCATTGCATTCCAAGGATGCAAACTTCGGCGGAAGCGGTATGGAAAATGGAACTGTCCTAAGGGGCAAGTGCGTCGCGGAGGCGAGGCTTGACCTGGAGGGCGGCGATGCTGGAAGCGTCCCAACCGCCGCCAAGAGCCTTTACCAGGAGAACGCTGGCGACCAGTTTTTGCCCCTGAATGACGGCCATTTCATTCTGATTGTTGAGGAGATTCTGCTGGGCGCTGACGACATCGAGATAGCTGACGAGGCCGCCGACGTAGCGGCTGTTGGCAAGGTCCAGCGTGCGGCGAGCGGCATCCACGGCTTGCTGCTGGGAGGTTTGCGCTTCGGAGAGGACCGAAATTCCCGTGAGGCTATCCTGAACTTCCTGAAGGGCGCCGAGAACAGTGCCGCGATAGTTGGCGACAGCCGCGTCGTAGCCGGCCTGCGCAAATTGCTGCTGCGCGCGTCGAGCGCCGCCGGTGAAGATGCTTTGCGCCACATCGGCGCCGATCGCCCAGAACGTGCTGGAGACATTGGCGAGCTTGGCAATGTCCGCGGCCTGCCAGCCGCCGTTGGCGAAAAGATTGAGGGAAGGGAAAAAGGCGGCCCGGGCGATGCCGATTTGCGCGTTGGCAGCAGCCATCTGGCGCTCGGATTCGGCGATATCGGGGCGGCGCTCGAGAAGATCGGAGGGAAGGCCGGCGTTGATGGGAGGAGGCTCGGCATCCAGCTCCCGGGGCAAGAGGTGAAAGTCAGGAGCGGGATGATTGGTAAGAGCGGCGATGGCATCTTCGTATTGTTTGCGCTGCTGACGAAGAAGGATGGATTGGGTGCGCGTCGTATCGAGAAGCGTTTCTTCCTGAGCGACATCGAGACCGGAGGCGACACCGCCAGCGTGGCGAGCTTGCACGAGACGAAGCCCCTCATTGAGCGCAGCGACGGTGCGATTGAGGATGCCAATCTGGGTGTCAAGCTGTCGGAGCGAAAAATAGTCACCGGCGAGCTCGGCAGCGATGAGAAGGCGGACATTCTCGAGATCCGCTGCGGAGGCCTGGTAGGAAGCTTGCGCGGCTTCGATGCTGCGGCGGCGGGAACCGAAGAGATCGGCTTCGTAGCTAACGGTGAAGGGGATGGTGAAGGTGTTTTGCGTGGCGGGGCTGAGCTGAATCGGAACACCATTGGTGGGACGATTGCCGGAAAGGCGCTGCCGCTCAGCGGTAGGAGTCGTGCCGAATTGGGGGAATTCCGTGGAGACCTGGAGTGCCGCGAGAGAGCGGGCTTGTTCGAGACGCCCTACGGAAACTTTGATGGTCTGGTTTTCGGCGAGAGCCTGTTGCTCGAGCGAGTTGAGTTGATCGTCGTTGAAGATGGTCCACCACTGGCCCTTAGGCAGGGAATCGCGAGGCGCGCTTTCGCGCCAGGGCTGGGCGACATCCCAGTGAGCGGGGACAGGAGCAGCGACGCGCTGATAATTCGGGCCGACCGTGCAGCCGGAAAAGCAAGTAAGAACAATCAGGCCGAAGAGCGCGGCGAATGATTTCGCGCAACGAATCACTTCGAGGCTCCGCCTGTGGGTTTGGATTGCGGTACAGGTGCGGGAGAAGCCGGCGGGGGCTGCATGACGTTGACCTGCTGGTTTTCGTAGATGGAGTCTGGCGGGTTGAGGACGATCCAATCGTCGGGCTTCAGGCCTTGCAGGACTTCGAGCGAGGTGCCGTAGTCGCGGCCGATGGAGAGAGCCTGCAAATGAGCCTTGTGAGAAGAATCAATGAGAACCGCGCGGAGGCCTTCGGAGCGAAACAACAAAGCGTTTACGGGAACCTGCAAACGGGCGCCAGTGACTTTGACTTCAAGATGGACCTGAGCATAACCGCCGGGGAGGAGTTCGCCAGCGGAGTTGGGAACGTCCACCTCGGTGAGGAGCGTGCGCGTGGAGGGATCAATGGCGTCGGCGGTGCGCACGACTTTGCCTTCAAATATTCTTCCTGGAAACTGAGTGAGATTGAGGTAAGCACCCAAGCCGAAATGGATGGAGGCTGCGTCGGCTTCCGGAACAGAAACGTAGACCCGGATAGGATCGGTTTGGGCAAGAGTGAAGAGAAGCTGAGAAGCCCCATTGTTGCCTGCGTTGATGAGAGTGCCGATGTCCACGTTTCTGCGGGTGATGACACCGCGGAAGGGAGCGTAAATGTGCTTGAAAGATTCAAGCTCCTTGAGGCGGCGGAGGTTGGCCTCAGAAGAATCCACGATGGCCTGCTTCGCGGCGAGATCGCCAACGGCGTTATCCACTTCCTGCTTGGAGACGCCATCGGTCTTGATGAGCTCCTGGTATCGTTGCGCAGTGATGTTGGAAAGCTTGGCGTTAGCCTGGGCGGTTGCGAGATCGGCCTGGGCTTGCGAAAGTTCCTGGTCCACTTCAGGTGTATCAATATCGGCGAGCAGTTCGCCTTTGCCGACGCGGGTGCCGATGTCCGTGTACCACTTCTTGAGATAGCCAGTGGTGCGGGCGTAGATCGGAGATTCGACGTAGGCTTGCATCGTGCCGGGGAGGACAAGATCTTCCTGCGAGCTTTCGAGAGTGGGATGGATAACGGCCACGGTGGGGACCGCGAGGGTTTCGGTTTCTTCCGCCAGAGCCTGATATTGGGAGCGGCGCTGCAGGATCGTCAGGCCTCCGATGACGACGAGGGCCGCGACGAAAATGATGAGGAAGAGAAAGAGGCGGCTCTTCTTTTGAGGAGGCTGTCCTGGATCAGCGCTTTCCATTCAATCTTTCCCTTTCCCTTCCGGGCGAAAAAACCATTATCCCATTCCGCAGGGCTCAGGCGAACTCTTCTGCGGTAGTCGCACGATGGCGGCGGCGCTCCCGGCGGCCATGAATTATGGAAAAAACGGACGGAACAAAAAAGAGCGTAGCAAAAGTGGCAAAAATCAGACCACCAATGACGGCGCGGCCTAGAGGTGCGTTCTGCTCTCCACCTTCGCCCAGGCCGATGGCCATGGGCATCATGCCGATGATCATGGCCAAAGCGGTCATAAGCACGGGCCGGATACGGACAAAGCCGGCCTGCAGGGCGGCTTCGCGTGCGTTCTTCCCCTCGTCCATCTGCTCGCGGGCGAACGAAACCATCAAGATGCTGTTCGCCGTGGCAACACCCATGCACATGATGGCGCCGGTGAGCGAAGGAACATTCAGAGTGGTGTGCGTGAAGAGGAGGATCCAGCAGATTCCTGCGAGCGCGCCGGGGAGGGCGCAGATGATGATGAAAGGGTCGAGCCAGGATTGAAAGTTGACGACGATGAGGAGGTAGGCGAGGGCAATGGCTCCGATCAGGCCGAATCCCAATCCGATGAAGGAGTTATTCATCGTCTGTACTTGACCACGAACAAAAATATGGCTGCCCCGTGGAAGCTCGCCTTCGACAGCTTTCACGCGCTTTTCGACTTCAGAGGCGACGCTGCCCAAATCGCGCCCGTCCACGGAGGCGTAAACGTTGATCATCGGCTGGACGTTGTAATGCGAGATTTCAGCGGGGCGCGCCACGGTTTGCAGGCTCACGAGGTTGCCGAGAATCTGAGGGTCCGCGCCAGGAAGACTGCCGCTCACAGGGGTGTTTTCCAGCGCCTGCAGAGTATCCATACGGTATTGAGGCTCCTGGACGGCTACGTTGTAGCTCACGCCGTTTTTCGGATCGAGCCAGAAGGAAGGGGAGGTCTGAAAGCTGGAGCTTAAGGAGACAAGGACATTTTGAGCGACATCGCGAGTTTGCATGCCCACGGATTGCACGCGTGAGCGGTCAATGTCCAGGAAAAGCGCCGGCTCGTCAAAGGATTGCTGAACGTGAACGTCCACGGCCCCGGGAATGTGGCGGATTTCGTTGGAAAGCTTCTGGGCAATGACGTAGTTGCCTTCCTGATTCATTCCCGTGACAGCGACATCTATCGGCGCGGGAGTGCCGAAGTTGAGGATTTGCGTGACGATGTCGGCCGGCTGGAAAAAGAACTGCACACCGGGAAAGCGCTGCGGCAATCTCCGGCGAAGCTCGTTGATGTAGTCGGCAGTGGCTCGAGAGCGATTGCCTTTGAGCTGGACCAGGACTTCCGCATCAGCGGTGCCGAAGGTGCCGGAATTGCTGTAGCTGAGGTTGATGCCGCTGTAGGGAAGGCCGATGTTATCAAGAATGGTCTGAACTTCACGGGCGGGGATGGTTTGCCGGATCACTCCATCCACTTCGTCGGCGAGCCGTGCAGTTTCCTCGATCCGGAGTCCCGTGCGCGCGCGCATGTGAAGGCGGATCTGACCGGCATCCACGGAAGGGAAAAAATCCTTTCCAAGGAAGATAGTAAGGCAGCCGGAGAGGGCACAGAAAACCAGGAAGCAGGCGGCGAAGACAGTTGCATGATCGAGAACCGCAGCTAGTGCCGAGTGATAAGCATCCCGAAAGCGACCGAACGCGCGATCGAAGGACTGCTGATAGCGGCGGAAGAAGCCCTGTTTCTCACCGACATGTTCTTCTGCATGATATTCATCCTCGGCACTGAGGAGATACATGGCCAAGGTCGGAACGATGGTTCTCGACCAGAAATAGGAGGCGAGCATGGCAAAAATCACCGCCTCCGCGAGAGGGACAAAAAGATACTTGGCGACGCCGGAGAGGAAGAACATCGGCAGAAATACGATGCAGATGCTGAGAGTTGAAACGAGGGCGGGGATGGCGATCTGCTGTGCGCCATCGAGAATCGCCTGCACGGTATCCTTCCCCATGGCCAGATTGCGGTTGATATTTTCGACTTCGACCGTGGCGTCGTCCACCAGGATTCCGACGGCGAGCGCAAGGCCACCGAGGGTCATGATATTGATGGTTTCGCCGAGCGCGCTGAGCAAGAGGATGCTGACAAGGATGGAGAGCGGGATGGAGATGGCGATGATGAAGGTGCTTTTCCAGTTTCCGAGGAATAAAAGAATCATGATGGCGGTGAGGCAGGCGGCGATGAGGGCCTCTCTCAAAACGCCTTGTATGGCCGCGCGGACAAAAAGCGACTGATCGAAGAACAGGCTCATGTGCAAGCTTGGAGGCAAGGAACTGGAGTAATCCTGAAGCACCTGTTTGACGCGGTCCACGATGTCGAGAGTGGAAGCCGATCCGCTCTTGTAGACGCTCATTAAAACGCCGCGCCGGCCATTCACGCGGACGATGTTGGTCTGCGGCGAAAAACCATCACGAACGTGGGCGACTTCCTTCATGTAGATGGTCGCGCCATTTGCGGTCTTCACCGGAAGGTTATTCAGCTCATCGATTGTCTGAGGACTTCCGTTCATTTCGACGGCAAATTCCAGCGGACCGAGCTTGATCGTGCCGGTGGGAAGGATGAGGTTCTGATCTCCTACCGCATTCACGATATCCACCGGAGAAAGTCCCTTGGCCTGCAGGGCCTTGGCATTGATATCCACGGAGATGAGGCGCTGCTTGCCGCCATAGGGATAGGGCATTGAAGCGCCCTGAACGGTGGCCAACTGGGTACGAATGAAATTGTTGCCAAAGTCAAAGAGCTGCTGTTCGCTGAGCTGTTCACTGGTCAGACCGACCTGAAGCACCGGAACGGTCGAGGCTGAATAGATGAGGACGAGAGGCGGCGTGGTGCCCGGGGGAAGGGTCCGGAGGATGGTCTGCACGATCGCTGTAGTTTGAGCGACGGCGGTCTGAATGTTTGCGCGGGGCTGGAAATAAATCTTGACGATCGAGATGCCGTAAAGCGATTGAGATTCAATGTGTTCAACGTCGTTGACGAGGACCGTGACGGCGCGCTCGGAATTGGAAGTGATCCTCCGCTCCATCTCCTGCGGTTCGAGGCCCTGGTAGTTCCAGATCAAGCTGATTACCGGGATATTGATGTCCGGGAAGATGTCCGTGGGAGTGCGAAAAAGGGTGACGGGCGTGAGCAGTATGATGACGATCGCTAACACGATAAACGTGTAGGGACGCTTCAACGCTAATCGGACGATCCACATAGAATCTTATGACGATCCCTTGGCGGGTCACACGCCGATCAGGGGACCCGGCTATCAGGCGATTGCGGTCATCTTTGTTAGACCCCTGATTAAGCGGAACGGTTACGCCAAGCCGAATACCCCCGGACGATGTATCGTGACAACTGGCATTCCTCAAAGATACGCGGCGCCAATGCCATCTTCGCGGAAAGAGACTTCGATGCCGGATCAAACGGAAATGGTGCGACAAGCATACACAAATCCTGAAATAGAGGGTATTTCCACCGATGCGAGGAATTCAGGTATAGTGCGGGCGCTGACTTTTCTCTTCTTGAACCGTATAGAACAACACGAGCGCGCCACAGGCGCGGGGAGTGCACCTTGCTAACGATCAAAGGGCTGGAGAAAACATATCCGGGAGGGGTGCGCGCCCTGCGCGGCATCAGCCTGGAAATCCCCGCGGGGATGTTCGGCCTGCTGGGCCCGAACGGCGCGGGGAAGTCCACACTGATGAAGGTTTTGGCAACGCTGCTGGAGCCGGATACGGGGACAGCAACACTCGATGGCCTGGACCTTGTCGCAAAAAAGGACGATACGCGGAGGCTGCTCGGCTACCTGCCGCAGGAATTCGGGGTGTACCCGAAGATGACGGCGCAAGACCTGCTGAGCCATCTGGCGGTGATGAAGGGCGTAATGAAGGCCAGCGAACGGAAAGAAATGGTGGAAGCCCTGCTTCAGCAAACGAACCTTTGGGATGCGCGGAAAAAAGCGCTGGGAGGATTTTCCGGAGGAATGAAGCAGAGATTCGGAATTGCGCAGGCACTGCTGGCAAATCCAAAGCTGATCATCGTAGATGAGCCGACGGCCGGGCTCGATCCGGCGGAGCGGAACCGTTTCTTGAACCTGCTGAGCTCCATCGGAAGAAACGTGGTGGTTATCCTGTCCACGCATATTGTCGAAGATGTGCGCGAACTATGCTCGAAGATGGCCATCATCAATAACGGAGAGCTGCTGCTCGAAGGGGCGCCGCAGGAAACGATCGAAAGAATGAGGGGAAAAACGTGGAAGAAGATCGTAGCAACAGACACAGAACGGGAAGCGATTGAGAAGGCGTTTCCCGTCATTTCCACGCATCTTGTGGGCGGGCTGCACGAAGTGCGCGTTTATTCGGAATCCTCGCCGGGGGAAGGATTCACGCCCACGGAAGCTGACCTGGAAGACGTCTATTTCCACGAGCTGGCGCGGCACGAAAAGAACTGAGCCGAGCCATGTTCAAGCACTTTTTTCTATTCGAGTTAAAGCTCAGATTTCGAAGCGTTTCGACGTACGTCTTTTTCTTGATTCCTTTCCTGATGGCGCTCTTCACGGTTTCGGTACGAGATTTCGGCCCTATTGGAACAGGGAAAGTGCTGCTGAACGGGCCATACGCTCTAACGGAAATCTTCGTGCAACTGACGGCGTTTGGGGCGATCCTGTTCTCCGCGATTTTCGGTCCCGCGATCCTGCGCGATTTTCAGCAAGACACCTATCAGATCCTTTTCACGAAACCGATCTCCAAATTCGCGTATTTGGGCGGGCGATGGGCAGGGTCATTTGTCATTACGGTGCTTATTTTCTCCGGCTTGATGTGGGGCGCGATGGCCGGAACGCTGATGCCCTGGGCCGACCGGACGCGCCTTGCTCCCGTGCATTTCTGGTGGCATTTGCAGCCATTCCTATCCGTCACAGTCGTGCAAATCTTTTTCCTGGGAAGTTTGTTTTTCTGCGTCGCAGCACTTTCGCGGCGGATCGTGGTGGTCTATCTGCAAGGAGTCGCACTTTTTGCGCTGTATCTGATCCAACTGGTCAGCGTAATCACGGCGAACAAGCTGGACAGGTTCTGGCCGTCGGTGTTCGATTCGCTGGGAATCCTGGTCATCGGAAGCACGACGCGATACTGGACCGTGGCGGACCGAAATGCGCAGTTGGTGCACTGGACGGGAGCATTCCTTTACAACCGGCTGCTGTGGATAGGTGTGGGCCTGGTTTCATTGGCGGCAGTGATGGTGCTCTTCCCGATGTCGGCGGAGGTGCTTGGCTCACGGCGTTCGACGAAGCATGCTCTGGCCGCGAAGGAAGAGGAAGAGGCAGAGAAGAAACAACGTCGAATGCATTGGGCGGAACTTCCCTACGTGAAGCAGATCTTCGGCGCACGGACGACCTGGACCCAGCTCAAATCGCTGACGTGGTTGCGATTCCTCAATATCGTCAAGGAAGTGCCGTTCTGGGCGATCACGTTGATCATGATCGTCTTCGTCCTGATCAACGGACACTTTGCCGGAAACACAAATGGAGTGGAAGTCTGGCCGGTGACGTATCTGATGCTGGAGGCGGTTTCCGGGCAGGCGGGCCTGTTCCTGATCATCATCGGGGCGCTTTATGCGGGTGAGGTAATCTGGCGAGAGCGGGACGTGCGGTTCGACCAGATTCACGAGTCCTTGCCGTTGCGGGACTGGACGGATTTTGCGAGCAAGTTCTTTGCGCTGGCACTGGTGGAAGCGTTGCTGATCGCCGTGGTCATGGTTTGCGGAGTCTTTTCGCAGGCGATCACGGGTTATTTTCATTTTGAGCTTTTGCACTATTTCAAGGAACTGTATCTGGTCTATTGGCCGCAGATTCTGATGGTGTTGCTGCTGGCGTTGTTCCTACAGACCGTCATCGGCAACAAGTTCGTCGGGCATGCGCTGGTGATCGGATTCTTCATCCTCATCCCCGTGCTGTACCGGTACGGAATCGAAAACCGGCTGTATCTGTTCGGCGAGATCACGCCCTACACCTACTCGGACATGAACGGGTACGGTCACTTCGTGCAGGGACTTTTGTGGTCCATTACCTACTGGCTGTGGATCGGCGCGCTGCTGGGAGTGATCTCGATTGCCTTTGCGAGAAGAGGAACGGATCAGACGCTCGGATGGAGAATGAAGGTTGCCGGGGCGAGGATGCGGCAGTTGTGGCCCGCGGCCCTGGTATTCGCGGTGTTGGCAGCGGCGACCGGAGGATGGTTTTACTACAACACCCACGTCCTGAACGAGTATCGCACCACGAAAGAGAGTCGCGACCGGTTGGCGGACTACGAGAAGCTGTACAAAAAGTACGAAAGATTGCTGCAACCGAAGGTGACGGCGGTGGACGTGGCGGTGGATATATTCCCGGAACGCCGGTCTTTCTCCGGGACGGGTTCGTATGTACTCGAAAACCGGAGCAGCCAGCCGATTGAAGACGTGCACATCACTGACGCCAGGGATTCGATTGATTCCATCACGTTCGATCGGAGCGCAAAAGCTGTTCTGATGGACAAGAAGCACTTTTACTCGATTTATAAGCTGGATCAACCATTGCAGCCGGGCGAGTCCATGAAGATGAGTTTTCGGGTGTCGCACAGGTCGCGGGGCTTCAAAGACGGAAACGAGTTGCCCGAATTCGCGTACAACGGGACGTTTTTCGATCGCGATTATTTTCCGTTCATCGGCTACAACCAGGGAATGGAGATTGACGATCCGGTGCGGCGCAAGGAGGAAAAACTGGGGCCGCTTGAGGAGATGGCGCCGCGGGGAGATCCGTATTATTCGAATGTGGATCTGTTCACCTCGGACTCGGGCTGGGTGAAGTTTCACGCGACCGTGAGCACCGCGGCAGACCAGATTGCGGTTGCACCGGGTTATCTGCAGAAAGAATGGACGGCAAACGGGCGGCGCTATTTTGAATACGACATGGGTGACACGCCGATTGCGGACTTCTTTTCGTTCATATCGGGAAAATTTGCCGTAAGGCGCGACAACTGGAAGAACGTGAAGCTGGAGATTTACTACAACCCGGGTCACCAGTACGATCTGGACAAGATGATCCTGGCCTGCAAGGACGGGCTGGATTACTACGGGAGGGAATATGGCCCGTACCAATTCCAGCAGTTTCGCGTGCTGGAATATCCGCGGTACCGGCAATTCGCGCAGTCGTTTCCCAATACCGTGCCGTATGCCGAGAGCATGGGGTTTATCGAGCGACTGAAAAAGAAAGATGACATTGACTTTCTTTACTTTGTCACGGCGCACGAGCTGGCGCACCAATGGTGGGGCCACCAACTGATCGGCAGCGCGACGCAAGGTTCGAACATGATGTCCGAGACGCTGGCCGAATATTCGGCGATGAAGCTGCTCGAACACCGGTATGGCATAGATATGCTGCGAAAGAATCTGAAATACGAACTGGACCGGTACTTGCGAGGACGGAGCGGCGAAGTGAGGCAGGAGCCGCCGCTTGCATTGGTGCAGCGCGAACCGTACGTCTGGTATTACAAAGGCGCGCTGGTGATGTATGCGATGAGCGATTACATCGGAGAAGAAAAGCTGAATGGCGCGTTGCGAGATTTTCTGCAGAAGAACCGCTATGCGCAGGGTCCGTACCCGGACACGCGCGGATTTGTAGAAGCGATTCGCGCTGCCACTCCGGCGGAACTGCAGTATATGGTTACCGACATGTTCGACTCGATCGTGCTTTACGAAAACAAGGCGGTGAGCGCTACGTACGAACAAACTCCGGATCACAAGTATAGAGTGACGCTGAAGGTTAGAGTGCAAAAACACAAAGCCGACGGACAGGGCAACGAAACTCCGATGCCGCTGAAGGATCTGATCGAAGTGGGGGTGTTCAGCGGAACGAAAGAGCACTTGAAGGAACTTCACCTGGAAAAGAAATGGTTCACGCTGGAGTTGAACACGCTTGAATTTGTGGTGGATGAAAAACCGACCTTTGCGGGAATCGATCCTTACAACGTGTTGATTGACCGGGAACCGGACGACAACCTGACAGATGTCGAGAAGAGGTAGTTTTCGAAATTTGGGGAGTCCGACTGAAGATCGGCCCGCGAGGGTGTCCGGCCTATTTGTGAGTCATAGTGTAGACGCCGTCCCAGCCGGAGGGCGGCTCGTCAAAGAGATATTCCTGGCAGCGTTTCCAGTAGGCGCGCGAAGGGCCGTCTTCGGGCCATTTGTCCAACACCTGCTGGAAGATTTTTTGCGCTTGGGCCCAACGGCGTTCCACGTAGAGTGCGCGGCCCTCGGAATACGCATCGAGCAATGATTGAAGATCGGGAGAAAGCTCCGACTTACGCGAAATGAGTTCGTAAATTGTGACCGGCTGAGCTTTGCCTTTCACGCGGATGAGGTCCAGCTCACGAAAGACGAAGTCCGGACCCTTTACGGCTTCGTACGTGGATTCATTCACGATGATGTGGGTGCCGTATTCCTTGTTCAAGCCCTCGAGGCGCGAGGAAAGGTTTACGGAGTCACCGAGGGCCGTGTACCCGTAGCGGAGCGACGAGCCCATGTTGCCGACGCTTGCGACGCCGGTATTCAGGCCGATGCCGATATCCAAGTGCGGCTTGCCTTGCGCCGCCCACTGCTTTTGCAGTTCACGAACACGATCCATCATTTCCAACGCTGAATCGCAGGCGCGTTCAGCGTGCCCGGCTTCCTCAAACGGTGCGCCCCAGAAAGCCATCACCGCGTCGCCAATGTACTTGTCCAGCGTGCCATGTCGCGCGAAGACGATGCGGGTCATATCCGAGAGATATTGATTTAGAAACAGAGCGAGTTCCTGGGCGTCGAGTTTTTCGGAGATGGAAGTAAAGCCGCGGATGTCGCTGAACATGATCGTAATTTCGGTTTTGCGCGGTTCGACGAGCTGCGGATTCAGCAACAAGCGGCGAATGACTTCCGGACTTAGATATTGGCCAAAAGCCGTGCGCACGCGGCGTTTTTCTTTTTCTTCGAAGAGGGCACGGTAGAGCGAGACGAGCAAGACGTTGGAAGTGAGCGTCATTGCCGGGACGGTGAAGTTTAGCCACCAGTCGTGCAAGAAAGCGGCGTAATCCACCGCAATCAGCGGCGCCAGGAGTGCAATGCCAAACCACATCCAGCGGGGCGGAACGAGGGCCATGGCGATGCCCAGTGGAATTCCGAAGAGCAAAATCAGGATCGCGTCACAAAGTTGCTGCTTCGCGCCGCGAAGAAGAAAATCGCCGTGGAGCATGTTGTCAATGACGTTGGCGTGGATTTCGACGCCCGGAAAATCCAGCCCGCCGTAAGGTGTGGTGCGCAAATCGCCGATTCCCGTGGCCGTCGCGCCCACGAGGACGATTTTGTCGCGGAAGCCCGCGGGTGGGAGCTTGCCATTCACTACGTCCGCAAAGGAAAAGTGCGGATAGGTGTAGCCTGGACCGTGATAATTAATCACCACGCGGCCGAGGGCATCCGTTCGCACTTGCGCATCTTTGCCAAAGACGACGCGGTACGCGCCCACGGGCCCGTATTCCAGAACCACCTGATCGTTCGGCAAGCGAAAGTAGGAACGCACGGTTTGTACATCGAGCGACGGGTAGATATCCCAATCGTTGAAGTCCTTGGAGCGTCCGTAAGGAACGATGAGATTGGATTCACGGACGACTCCGTCCACATCAGGATAAATATTGAAGAAACCGGTGGAAGAAGACTCTTCGCTCAAAGCGCTGGTAAAGAGATCCAGGTTCGCGACGGCACCGCGGGGCAGCAGGCGGTCTGGTTCAAACATTTTGATGAGACTGATGCGGTCCGCTTTCCCAGTTGCCGGTTGCAGCGGGCGAACGCTTGGGAAAGAGAAAAAGGCAATTTGATCCGCATACGTATCGAGAGTCTTTTGGCTGATGCCGCGGAGATCGGATTCGGTGTACAGAAAGAAATTCCCAAGCACGACGCCGCCGAAGCGCTGAATTGCGGCGGCGAACTGTTTGTCCGAATCATATTCCGCCGAGAGTTTTTGGACTTCTTCTTCCAGCTTTGGATCAATCGCTTCGCCCCCTTTTTTCCGTGCTTCCAAGTCAGTCCAGAGAGCGCGGATGGGGGCAGCCGTCTCATCGGGCTTGCTGAAGACGATGTCGAACGAGGCGACTCTTGCCCCGTCCTGGTGGAGGACATCGAGGAGTTTCGCAAAGTACGTCCGCGAAAAGGGCCACTTGCCAAGGAGTTCTTGTGAATGCTGGTCAATGTCCACGATGACGATGCGGGGATCTACAGGAGTTCTCGAAACCGGCCGGTAACGGAAGCGCGTATCGAGCGAGTTAAATTCCAGACGTTGAAGAAATTGAAAAAATGGGGTGGTGCGTTCGCCAAAAAAGGTGAAGTAATACAGCGTGAAGGCGAGAAGAGTGATCGCCAGGCTAATGAAAAACGAGGCCCGGTGACGCCACCAGGATAAAAACAAGGCATAGGCGCCAAAGCCGCGCCGTTGCCACCCATTCGATGACGGAGCGGCCATCGGAAAGATCGGCTATTCGCGGAAAACGAAGCTCATGCGCACGCCGCAGACTTCGATCTGATCGCCGTCGTTGAGCCGCGTAGGGCCCGGAATCGGTGAGCCGTTGACCGTGGGAATCTTGGCGCCTGGGCCGATGTAGTAGCCGTCGTCGCGCTGATTGATCTGCGCGGCCATTTGGGGCTTGAACCAGCCTTTCAGACGAACGGTGGCCATCGCCGACTTGCCTATGGTGGTGAGCTTGTTCGCGAGAACGTATTCCTTGCTATCCGTCTTTCCGCCGATAATGAGCAGTGTGGGAAGCTTGAAGCGGCCCGAGGAGAATTGAGAGCGCTCGCCCATGGCAGCAGCCTGAGAAAGCATTTCGCGGCGGGCCTTAGTGTCGAGCACCATGGTTTCGTTGATGCGCGGCGCATTGGTTTTCCGCGCGGACTCCCAGGGCACCGGGGCATCGCCGAAAGTATCCACTTTAATGCGATGTTTGCCGATCCAGATCGAATCACCATCGTGGAGGGTGGCGCGCTCGACGCGCAGATCGTTCACAAACGTCCCGTTGAGGCTGTCGAGATCCTCAACCACAAGGCGTCCTGCTTCGTAGTAGACGCGCGCGTGATAATTGGAGACCGCCAGATTGTCCACGGCCAGATCGTTGTCTGGTGAACGCCCGATACTCACCGGGCGGCTGCCAACCGGCACTTCCTTCACCAGTTTGTCCTCAAACAACAGGCTGAGCTTCGCCATTCTAGATTCCTCCTGCTGCTCCGTTTTTCCGAGCAGGGTCTTTAGGCCCTGAGCGCAACCACGAGAACCAACCCTTGGATTCTTTCTCGAGGCGAATCACGATGACGGTGATATTGTCCGCGCCGCCGCTGTCATTCGCGAGTTCGACTAGTTTTTCCGCGGCGGTTTGGGGATTCGTTTCCACTTGAAGAGTGCCGGCGATCTCCGGTTCCGTGACCATGCGGGTCAAGCCGTCCGAACACATCAGCAGCACGTCCTGGGGAAATAGCGTGTGTTCCTCGGCATCCACATCCACATCCGGATGCGTACCCAAAGCACGAAGAAGAACACTTTGCATATCGCTCTCATCCGCTTCCGCGGTGGTGAGGATTCCGCGGCGAACCTGCTCGGCGACCAGCGAGTGATCACTCGTCAACTGCTGCAATCCGCCGCTGCGCAAAAGATAGGCCCGGCTGTCTCCGACGTGGGCGATGCTGAGCGTCGAACCATCAATCCAGGCAGCGGTGAGCGTGGCGCCCATGCCGTGCTGTTCCGGATTTTGCTCTGCTGACTCGAAGATTTTGCGATTGGCCAGATGAACCGCGCTCGATAGGCGCCGAGTCCTCTCGCAGATTCCGGTTTGTGGATCCCCGAAATATTCCGTAGCCGGATTTTCGAGTCCCTCTTTGCAGTGCTTGGCGATCGTTTCCACTGCAAGGGCGCTTGCCACTTCGCCGTGAGCTTCGCCTCCCATGCCATCGGAGACGATAAAGAGGTGTAGCGGCTCGACAATGCGGAAGCAATCTTCATTGTTCGAGCGGACGCGACCTAGGTCGCTCACACCGCCACTCACGATTCGCACAAAAGCTCCCCGGGCAGGCGCGGAAGCTCCCCTCGCACACACCCATCACGCACAACGCAATTCTCACGCTATCAAACCCTCTGCGGCTTTCATAGGGAATGCCGCTTACTAATTACCATGCGACTGGATGCTTCCAAGGAGCACGCTTTCGCTATACTGTTGTGACTACTGCACTTGTTGCGTTTGCAGGGTCCCAGACAGGAAAGGCAAGGCCGCATGATGGTTGCCATCCGTAAAAGGAAAAAGTCTGGGAAGTCCCCTCACCGACGTGACCGTCTGAGCGCTACGCGAGCCACCCACGATCTCGAACAGCTCAATCGCATCGGGATTGCCTTGTCTGAAACACGAGATGTCGAGCGGCTATTGTCCCTCATACTGCAAAAGGCGCGGGCGATCACGGGAGCGGATGCAGGGTCTCTCTATCTGGTTGAGAACGGAGAAGAGGCGGGAGGAAAGAGCGCGGCAGCCCAATTGCGTTTCAAATTGACACAGAATGACAGCGCGCAATTTCGCTTCGCGGAACATTTGCTGCGGCTGGCGGAAGATTCCATCGCCGGTTTTTGTGCAGTGCACGGCGAGGCTGTGGAACTTGCGGATGCCTACCGGATTCCAAAAGGCCGACCGTTTCATTTTAACAGAACGTTCGACGAGCAGTCTGGCTACCGTACGCGGTCTCTTCTGGCGTTGCCCATGAAGAACGGGAAAGGGGAAGTGCTGGGCGTTTTGCAGCTGTTGAACTGCAAGCGCAAGCCAAAAGCGCGATTGTCGGACCCGGCGGCCGTTCGGCGCTACGTGCATCCTTTTCCGGAACGCGCTGTTCGATTGGGAATGTCGCTGGCTTCGCAAGCGGCGGTGGCGTATGAAAACTCCCGTCTCTACGAGGATATTGAGAACCTGTTCGACGGCTTCGTGAAAGCGGCTGCGAAGGCCATCGAACAGCGCGACCCCACAACCTCCGGACATTCACAGCGCGTCTGCGATATGACCGTTGCGCTGGCAGGCGCAGTGGATCACGAGGTGCGCGGCCCCTACGCAGAGATGCGCTTTTCAAGAGAGCAGATGAAGGAGCTCCGATACGCCGCTTTGCTGCACGACTTCGGGAAGGTGGGAGTCCGTGAGGAAGTTCTGGTCAAGGCGAAAAAGCTCTATCCCGGGCAGTTCGCGCGGCTGATAGACCGGTTCGATTACATCCGTCGGGATATCGAGGCGCGAACCGAGAAGCAAAAGTTGGATGCGATTCTCACTCTTCCCAGGAAACGGGCGGCTGAGAAAACCCGCGCACTGGATGCGGAGGCCAAGCGCCTGCTGGATGAACTCGACCGCTGCCAGGAATTCGTCGGAAAAGCGAATGAACCGACGATCCTGCCGACCGGAGACTTTGAGCTCTTGGCGGAGATCGCGCAAAAAAGCTACATGGATCCGCGCGGGCTGGAGCGGCCCTACCTCACCTCTGAGGAAGTGAGATTGCTTTCGATCCCGCGGGGCAGCCTGGACGACGCGGAAAGGACGCAGATCGAAGCGCACGTCATGCACAGCTTCCAGTTTCTGGCACAGATTCCGTGGACCCCCGAATACCACCGTATTCCGGAAATCGCGCGTGCCCACCATGAAAAATTGAACGGCAAAGGATATCCCTTCGGGTTGTCGGCCGCTGATATTCCCGTGCAGGCGAAGATGATGACCGTCTGTGACATTTTCGACGCGCTCACGGCCTCCGACCGGCCTTACAAGCGCGCTGTTCCCACGGACCGCGCGATTGACATCCTGAAGCTGTGCGCCGGAGACGGCGAGATTGACGAGGAGCTGCTGCGACTCTTTTTGGAGGGGCAAGTCTATCGAATCGCGGCGAAAATGAGTTGAGCGCGAAGGCAGGGCGTCATGTGGTTTCTGCTATTTAGCCCCATCCTGGCGTTGTTCCCAAGGCGTTGGCGTGGTGCTTTGCACTTCTCCCGGCCGTTTCCGTGGGTGCCGGCAACCATCGCCAGCGGACTGTTGGAATCCCTTCTCGCACTTGCCGCACTGCTTTATTGGTATTCGTATTCCGTCGAAACTTGGGCAGATCGCGCCCTGGATGCCGCACTTCGAGGAAATAAAGCCGCGACGAGCGTGCCGGGCCAGGTGCTCGGCTTTGCCGCACTGACGCTGTGGGCGCTTCATCCGCTCACCTGGGTGAGCGCCTACCTGGCCATCGAAGGGACCGTCCGGGCATTGATCGCCTACTCCGCGGGCGACATCCGAGGCACGCTACCTCTCTACCTGGTGGATTGGGGGATCGGGAAGATCTCAGGTCGCGTGCCCACGCCAGACGCGATTCCCCGCCAGGGACTGGCAACCGTTCTCTCCTCGATCGTGCAAACATTGCATGAGCATATCAGGCTGGCAATGAGCCAGCCGCTCGCCGACGAGATTCAGAGTCGAATGGTAGAAGGCGAAGAAATCACCGAAATTCTAAGCCAAAGAGCCAAGTCCGATTGGATACCGCCTCGTGTCGTGCGTATTGGCGATATATACTATCGTCTGGAAAAGACGGATCGCCGAAAGTTCCCCCGGCCCTATTCTTACACTTTGCGAAGATTGCCCGCGGGAGTGCCTGGGCGGAGCGTGCTGGTTTACGCGCCCGATGAACCTGAAAGGCTCGAAAACAAATAGCGGATGGAAAGGCCGGATATTTTTCGGCAAGGGTTTCTCCCGGACGCGCTTCTCAACTACAATTTTGCGCATGCGCAGGCACTGTTCTGTTCCGCTGCTCCTGCTTTCTTTCCTTTCTTGCGCCTGGGTTGCCTTGCCGTTCTGGTCTGGGGCCCAGGAAGCGCCTCCCGCTTCAGCAGCGCGAATTTTGTTGCTGCCGCGCCGCCTGGTCTCCGGGGACCGCTCGACGCTCGCTGTCCTGGATTTCGGCGGCCGGCTCACCCCCGGGGTGACGGTCCAGTTTTCCAATGGGGATCGCGTGAAGACAGACTCGACGGGCCGCGCACTCTACGTCGCGCCGCTAACATTGGGCGATCTCTATGCTTCGATTGACGGCCGCCCCGGAAAAGTCAGGACCGCGGTCGTCAGCGAAGAGCAAGCTGCGGCGGAAGGGATCGAAGTGACTCTTGCGCCGCGTCTGGCTTCCCTCAGCGATTGGTTCACCATCTATGGCGGCGGCTTCTGCGGGGATGCGGACAAGAACGCCGTCGTTGTGGGAGGAGAAAAAGCTCTGGTGCTCGCGTCCTCTCCGCTTTCCCTCATGGTGCTTCCGCCAGCCGAACTGTCTCCCGGCCCCGCAAAGGTAGAAGTCAGCTGCGGAAATCAAGAGGTCGGCAATTTTTCGGCAACTTTCCTCTCGCTTGAACTGGAAGCTGACAGCTCTCCGCTGGCTCCGGGCCAGCAGCGAACGATGGTTGTGCGCGTCAGAGGAACAACGGGGCGGGTGCCGATGGAGGCGAGGAATCTGGCGCCAGAGGTTGCGCAACTTTCCGGGGGAAATCCCGTCAAGCTGTCCACCAGCGGAGGCGCGGAAAACATCGCGAAATTTGCATTGATCGGGCGAAGCCACGGCAAAATTCTGATTTCGATTCGCCTGCGTCCGACCTACGCGCGGCCTCGCCATTGAGACGACTGACGGTGCGCTCGGCAACCCCTGAGTCTCAACGGCTTTGTTTTGCGGCTGCTTCAGGCGGGAGTGCGAGTTTTCCCTGGTCGTCTGCGAGCTCGGCGGATGTCTCACCGGAACGAAGCATGCTGCCAAGGGTCATCTGGGCTTTCTCCAACCGCTTATCCGCATCAGCGTAATTCTGCTGAGCGTTTTTCAGGTGTGTTCCCAACTTCTGGAAAATATCTGAAAAGGTATCGAATTGCCGTTGCAGGCCGGCTAGCCCGGCCTGCAGATCTTTGGCGTTTTCTTCGATTTGCATGCCGCGCAGGCCCATGGCGATCACGCAGAGATGGGCATAAAGAGTATTGGGCGAAACGGCGATCACATTTTTGGCCCGGCAATACGCGTCGAGAAGCTCGCCTTTGCTGTCTTTAGTCATTAAGAGTTCGTAGTACACACTTTCCGAAGGAACGAACATCAATGCCAATTCGAGCGTGTTCTCGTTCGGAACGATATATTTTTTGGCGATGGCGTCGGCGTGTCCCTTGACGGCCAAGCCAAACGCGCGCCGCGCATCGTCCCTCTCGGTTTCGATGCGACGGAAGGCATCGAGAGGGAATTTGGAATCCACGGCCAAGAGTTTCCGGTCGCGAAGAAAGATTGCCGCATCAACGATTTCGCCGGACGTGAAGCGGTACTGGATCGCATATTGGGTTGGCGGCAGCGAATCCGCCAACAGATGCTCGAGCGTTACCTCTCCGAGCAGCCCGCGCGTTTTGGCTCCGCCGAGAACGGCTTCCAGGGATTGCTGCGTTTCATTGAGGCCGCGACCGAGTTCTTGAAATTCGCCCAGCTGTTTGTGGATGCGTTCCATCATCCCTTGCGTGTTCTTCAATTCGCCGGCAATCGCCGATTGCCCTTGCGAAGCGATCTGAGCCGAATTGGCGACGCCATCCTGGAGAGATTTTGAGACGGCATCGAGGCGCTGCGTGACCGTCGTCGCGAACGTGCTGATCTGCCCTGTGTTCTGCGATTGCGCCGACGCGATGGTTTGCACGTCCCGCCGCAACTCGTTCATCTGGTTTTCCAGCGCGCCACTTTTTTTCTGGCTGGAGAGGGCTTGCAATGCCACCCAAGCCACCAGGGCGGCCAGCGCGAGAAGCGCCACAATCAATGCGCCATTCATCTCTGCTCCGTCCGCTCTTCCGCGGACACTGCACCTAATTTACTCGATTGGCAGCCATCGGCAAACACGTCTTATGACGAGGAAAAGGCGTCCGAGTGAGATGCCCCTTCTTTGGGGAATCCGTACAAATCGCTTACCAGCTCAGCTTGAGAGCGAACTGGAACTGGCGCGCATCGGCCGCCGCGGTGGGCTGTCCGGCATAGCACATGCTGCTCGATCCCGGATCGCAGAGTTGATTTACGGCAATCACATTGGTGCGGTTCAGGATATTGAACGCGTCGGCGATGAGATCGAGATTCATGCGCTCGCCGAGCGGAATCCGCTTGCCCACACGCAAATCAATCTGGAAGAAGCCTGGAGAGTTGAATGGATTGCGGCCCAGATTTCCGTCGCAACCGGCGGGCGGCGTAACTCCCAACACGCTGAAGGATTGCCCCGAATTCGTGAGGCACGAATCGGGGAGCGTGAACGTTACTCCAGGGAGATACTGCGAGGTTGCTGTCGGAAGCCCGCTGCTGGACCCGACCGACGGTCGTCCGTTCGAGGAACCCAGGTCAAGGCGGTAATCCGTTCCCGTGATGACTGTGAATGGACGCCCCGAGGAAACCTCAATGATCGGCGCAAACGTAAAGCCCGAGGCAAAATGGCGCCAGGCGCTATCGCCCGATTTCGAACTTCCGGTCTGGAACACCGCGCTTGTGACCCAACGGTGCCGCTGATCGAAATCCGAATTACTGCGTTCGTCCTGGGGAAACCGGCTGTCTTGCGGTTCGAGTGGAGATTGCAGGTCGGTGGAATCGTCAATGGCATGCGACCACGTATAGCTGGAGAGCAACTCGAAGCCGCTGGAAAATCGCTTCTGCACGTTCACTGTCAGCCCGTTATATACGGAACCCCCCGTAGATTCCTGCGCGTCCACGCTGTTGAACGGCACGGGTACCCCGAAACCTGTTGGGTATCCGGCGAGCCCTGCCAGCGCCACCTGCGTTGTGTATCCGCCAGGCACCAAGCCTCCGAACGACGGGTTTGGTCCCGAAGGCCGGAAGAAATTGAAAAATGCCGGAGTGCTCACATATTGACCGTTCAGACTGGCGAGAGGGGCAGGACACCCAAACAATTGGCCCAGGACGCTGGGGGCAACTACGCCAATCCCGCAAGTGCCGGCCGTGGGTAAAACGGTCGTCGCCGGAGCAGTAACTGTGACGGGGCTAGAAAAACCCAATCCGGCTGCATCAGCATTGAACAGATTCTGCGTGAGCAACTGAGGATCGGTGGAGTTGATGTCCACCGGCTTATTCAGGTGCGATCCGTGCGTGTACTGGTATCCCACACTGAACTTCCAGGACCCGGCGATCTGCCGTTCGATCGTCAGGTTGGCCTGCTGCGCGTAACCGTAAACAAAATCGCGCGTCACGGGAAGCGTGAACGGCAGAATCGGAAGCGGGAATCCGGCCGTAAGGTAATTCTGGTTGGCAAAGAGAGATCCCTGCGCGAACGGATCGAAGCGCTGTTCGTTCGGGAGATATCCCAAAGTAAGCGTGCCTGGGAACGCGGGATAAATTGATTGCGAGTTCAGTACGCCTTGAAAGATTGAGGAGCCATTCAGGTTCGTGGGGCTGTCCAGGCCGCCACCGCACGCGGCTGAAATGAGTCCGCAGGCCGACGGCGTGCCGCCCGCGGAAATGAGTTGAACGGAGCGTCCGCCGTCCGCGGTCGTGGAATCAAAGGCGATCGCCAGCAGCGGATGATCGTAGAAGATACCGTAGCCCGCGCGAACGACGGTCTTACCGTCGCCTTTCGGATCCCATGCCAGCCCGAAGCGCGGCGCAACGTTGTTGTAATCTCGCGGAATGCCTTCCGTGACGCCCAGGGCCTTTTCCGCCGCGGCATTGACGTCGGTCGCTGGTGCAAAGAGCGGCGTGATCTCCACGTCATAGCGCACACCGTAATTCAAAACCAGCTTGCGCGTCACTCGCCAGGAATCCTGCACAAAGAAGCCGAACGGCAAATTGTCAAACGGCTGATTCGATTGGCCGATCCCCTGAATGTATGTGGTGGGAATGCCAAAGGCATATGCCTGAAGCCCAGTGGCGCCGGGTATTTGCAAAGTCTCGGTTCCAAGGTTTATGGAATCAGGTATCCCGAACGTGGAAGCCGCAAGCCCGCCAAAGTTTGCCAGTCCTCCAAAATCCAGCGTGAAAATCTGCTGTTTTGCGGAACGTAGCTGGATAATATCCGCGTCCCCGCCGATTTTGAATGTATGAGAGCCCTTCGAGATGCTCACGTTGTCCGTAAACTCGTAGCGGCGTTCGATGCGGTCCACGGTCGAATATGGCTCACGGCCAAAGTAGGCGTAACCCGGGATGTTGACTGCGATCTGGTCGCCTCCAGGCAGAGGCGAAAACCCGAAGTGAAGGCCTCTGCGAGCGAACTGGAAGCGGAACGTATTTACGGAATGCTCGTTTACGACCGTGTCGTGCTGGAACGTCGCGGAAACGTCCCGCGAATGTTGTTCTCCCACGCGCGAGCCCGCATTCTGCCCGAACACCTGGTTCTGCGCCGTTGTCTGGAGGCCGGTAACCTCCGAAGGCGAAACCCCTGCCCGTAGAAACGACGTATTGTGATTATTCCAGTGTTGGTCGAGCCGCGCGGACCACAAGCTGGTCTTCTCCATTTCTGGGAAATTGCCCCGGATCGAATTCAGAGCAACAAACGAGCCCGGCAATGGCACCGCTCCGGCCGCAACGATCGAAGCGTTGGGACCGATCGCCGCAAAGCCCGAGCATTGTAAGGAGTTCACCGTTTGGCCGGAGGGACAAGAGACAGGTAAGGGGAACTCGCCGAAGAGTGTGCCCGCGGGAGTGCTGACCGGATTGACTGGAGTGATGCTGCCTCCCGACAGCTGCGATACCACGGCGCCATAGTCCAGTCCGTGCAAGGCCACGCTTGAGGCTGAGCCCATCAAGACAGCGTACTCCTCAGCGAGGTTTTCCAGCGCCGGATTCTGCGTCGCACGCAGTGTATTCACAGCCGCGCCTTGGGCGGGCGTCAATTCCAACGGTGCCGGAAAGAAGGGGAAAGTGAAACTCTGAAGTCCGAAGTTGCCTTGCCCGATGCTCGAAAATCCGGTCTCTTCGCGCTGTGTGTACTCATACGAAAGATAGTAAAACGTCTTGTCTTTCTTGAGCGCGCCGCCAAACGCCAGGCCCGTTTGCACCCGGGTATACGGCTGTTTCACCGGATCCAGTTCGCCGCTAGTCGGGTCAATCTGTCCGGAAAAGGCATTGCGGGCCTGGAAAGCCTTGTTGCGCAAATATCCGAACGCATCGCCGTGCATCGTGTTCCCGCCGCTTTTGGTCACGATGTTGATGACCCCGCCGGTAGCCTGACCATACTCCGCGTTGTAGTTGCTCAGAATCATCTGGAATTCCTGCACGTCTTCCTGAGACACCGTGGCGCGGATGCCGTTCACGGTATTGTCCACGAAATTCGCGCCGTCCACGGTCACCATGTTGGAACGCGCCCTTTGCCCGCCGATATTCAGCCCGCTGGTTGGCGCGGGGCCTATCGCCGGAGCGGCGTCGCGGTTGACTTGGGAATTCGTGAGCGTGAAATCGATGTAATTGCGGCCGTTGATGGGGAGATTGTCAATGCGGCGTTCGCCGATGATTTGAGAAACCTCCGTTTTCGTGGTCTCGATTGCAGCCGTTTCGGAAGTTACCGTCACGGTCTGCTGCACATTCCCCAATTTGAGGGCCACGTCAAAAGTCGCGTTCTGGCCGACGTTCAGATCCAGATTCTCATTTGTGAACGGCGCGAAGCTCCCCCCTGCATCCACGGTCAGCTTGTAGGCTCCGGGTGCCAGCGACAAGAGGTTGTAGTAACCATTCTCATTTGTCGTGGTGGATCGTTCGACCCCCGTGGCCAGATAAGTCGCCGTGACTTTCGCCGACTTTACTCCCCGGCCCTGTGGATCGGCCACCGTGCCGGACAAAGTTGCAGTATTCGTTTGGGCGCCGGCCCGCCATGCGGCGCCCAGCACAAATCCAGCCAGCATCAACAACGCACACACACTTTGCCTGCGTGCCATGTCTGCCTCCGAGTTGTTAACTCCTTGACGCCGCTACCCCTAGCGGTGGCGGAACATTCCGCCCATTCGCGTGGTCCAAAGGAATACTCGGCTTTTACCGCAAGTTCTCGTCACTTTGCAACTCCTATCTTTGCCGGGGGTCGCTTTGTGTGCGAATCGATAGACTTATTCGCGTATCCATCCCTCAGGCATGCCAGTTTTGGGGGGAACTGCTGGTGGGACTGCTTGTACGCGGTCCAGGGCAGCTTTTGCGAGGTCCGGATGGCGTAACCGCTTCAGGGTGATCGGTTAAACTTGCAAATGCCTCTGGACGAGCCTTCGCAGCTTTTCGCGGTCTTCGTCTTTCATGTGCACGAATTCGACCCCGCTGCCATCCGGGCCAATGTTCCGTACCACCGCTGTAAAGTGAATCTTGCGCAGTCCGGAACGCACTTCCAGCTTGATGGAATCGCCTACGGTCAGCTTCCTTGGAGATTCAAGGTAGGCACCGCCTAAACTGATGGTGCGAACCCGGGCCAGGCCCGCCTGGCTTCCTTCAATCTGTGCGTTAAGGGGCGACTCGAGCGGCACCCTCATGTATCGCCGCGGAACGACAAAACTGGCACCTGCTTGAGGCGCTGATCCGTAGGCTGCGCGGACCCGCGCACTCGTCGGCCGCTCTTCCATCATCGCCAGGGCATCTTCTGCCGCCGCGCGAAGGCCCAAAGGCTCCACGTGGGCCAATCCGTCGCGTTTCTCTGCTAGCGTGCGGAGGAGGTCCACGGCCTCAGTTGCGTGCATGCGGCCAAGCGCTTCGATTGCCTTGATACGCACAAAAAGGTCGCGAAGAAAATCGTGTTCCCCCGCCGCGATTTCCATCAACTGGGGTACCGCAGACGTTTCCTGCGAGATCCCGATCTGGTCAATCATCATCGGCACGACCAGAGGGTGCGCGTCCGCAAGGATCGCCGAGAAAATGAACGCCGCACTTTGTGCGCACCCGGCATTAGCAGGCCTCGCGAGCTCATTCACCGCCAAATCCTGAAGCTGCCATTCCCAGCTGCCCATGGCGCGTGGCACCGCGCGCAGCAGGCGCTCCGTGTCCGCGGAAGCCAGGAGCTTGATGGCCGCGCTCACCCGCTGCTTGCGTGCTTCATAAAGGCGGGTCTCCAGCAGGTTCAGCACGGGAACGCCGATGGTCCGCAGCAGGCGCGCCATTGGGGGCACCAGTTCTTGTCCGCGCGGTTCGGTCAGTAACAGCGTCAGCCGGTCTAGCAAGCGCTCAGGATCGCGTTGCAGCAGCCGCGGCAGCGCGGGATCCAGTGCGCGATTCGCGAGCGCCGCATCAACGATAAGCAGCCAGCGGTCCTGTGCCACGAGTCTCTGTGCCAGCGCGTGCATGTGCTCGAATTGCAGTTCGCGGGGAGACTTCTCGAGTCCCAAAAGAATAGCTTCAAGGCCGGCGTAGTCGGCCCTCGTCACTGCAATTCGCCCAAGCGACTCCAGAAAGGCGGCCAGCAGCGCTGCCGACTCCGGTACACCTTCATTCTCAAGTGCTTTCAGGGCCACCCGGCTCAATTCTTCCGGAACCTGATTGGGCCACAGCGACCCGATGACTCCCGTCAGATCGTTCAAGCCGGCGGCAACGCTTCGCCGGGCAGACGGATCTGTCAGATCGAGCCGCCGGGCGTAATTCAACAGCAGATTCCGCGCTTCTCTTCGCGGCGCATCGGCGCCGGAGTCTGCCAGTTGGACGAGCGTCTGCCGCAACGCCGTAACCGGCACGCACCATACGTCCGGCCCGCGAAGAACTCCCGTCCTTTCCCTCGCGGGCATGGCCGTCCAGAATTTCTCGATCATTCCTTCCCTGTGTGCTTCCGTGGACCACGTTGTGGAAAGGGAGGAAAGGTGCTGCGACGAATGCGGCCCGGAATACCCGCCTGCGGCGACCAGTACGTCTGCAAGCTTGTTGAACGCCGGACGCACTCCTTGCGGGTTAAGTGCGCCGGCGGAAAACTCCGCACCGAGAAACTCGAATACCAGGTTTTCGGAAAGACGCAGCAGATACGGCTGCGGCGTTTCCCCATCGCGAGGACCATGATGCGAAACCGAACTCAATAGCAGGTGAACGGTTTCCCGCTTTGCTGCCTCGAGCGCGCCATGGATTGCGTGTGCCGCATCTTCGGGTGAAAGGCCGCGGGCCGCTTCGAGGGGCGGCGTCAAACGGGCCAGTAAGCGCAGAGCCTTCGAAAGATCGTCAAGCGAAGGGGCGCTGATCGGCGTCTCCGTCTCTTCGCGCGGCGAATTTCCGCCGTAGGCGACCATCGCTGCGACCAGGCTCGCCAGTACGGTGTCCACCTTGCGCTCCGATTGCGTATTGATTCCGATGCCGTCCACGCCGTTTTCCAGGAGTTTCGCCGTCCACCACGCATCGCTTTTCTTTTGGGCCGGCTCATCCGATTTTAGCAGCGATGTCTTGATCAATCGCGCCAGCGTGTCCAGTTCGCCCACATGGAAGCGCTTCTCAAACAGCAGCGTTTGAATTCCTGCGCGCTGCAGATCGCTTGCCAGCCCCTCCAGTTCCCCGCGCGCATCCGACAAAGGCGCTTCGCTGAACTTGGGAATTACGATGCCGGTTCGCGAAATCCAAAGCTCCAATCCGCTTAGGCTTGCAGCGAGATCCCGCAACGATTGATACGCCGTCTCCAGACTCTCGAGGACGCGGGGATGATTCCGTTCATAAAGCCTCTCGGACCGGAGAAGGATGTGAAATTCGCGAAGTGCGCGGTGCGCGTCTGCGGCTTTTCCACTGGTTTGCGCGGAGGACGTCGTGAAATTGGAATCCGTGAGGGGACGCGTGGCCTTGCGGGGAACCACGTTTTCGCGAGCTTCGCCCGCTGGAATTTCAGTTGGCTGACTCGCTCTCGCCATCGCCCTCATGTTTGAATTCTTTCCCGTCCGTTCCCCACCCGCGTGCGGCATGGGCCAGTGAGCCAGCGCCCGGAGCCGACAATTCGATGGGCCGTCCAGCCTGAGGCAGGGATGCCCTAAGGATAGGGCATGCAACTCTCCTGCCTCACATACCGCCCTTTAACTTGTTATGTATAAAGCACTTTTGATTGTGGTTCCAGTACCTACAATGCTTTTCTGTTACAAAAGGTTACGTTCTGAGGAGAATCGCAGAGTTCACCTAACCTGCCATCTCGACCAGTTTGACGCCCTCTATTGGCGCTGCAACTCGGCGCCAACCATGACCGTTCCGCCTTCAGTAGCTTGGATTGATCTCCGGGCCAGTTGGAATCCGTTTAATTTCAATTCGATGGTGTGGATCCCGGCGGGGATTTCGACGCGGGCCGGGGTAGTTTGGCCCGTGGTGATGCCATCAACAAAAATTTCCGCGCCTTTTGGAATGCTCTTCACCTGTGCCCAAGCGACGTGGCTATTGCGAGGCTTGAGTTCCACATCCAATTGGGATTGCGCTCCGGCGGTCACGGCGACCTTGCTTGAGTAAGCCTCATGCCCAGGCAGACGCAGCACAATGTCATATTGGCCCGGCGCGAGCGGCAGCGAAACGGGAGTCTGTCCCGATTGCTTGGCCCCATTAATGAACACGTCGGCGCCTTCCGGTTTGCTGCTGACGTACAACCCCACCGACGTCGGCTCCAGGGTCACCTTTTCGTCCAGCACCTGTCCGGAACGAACCTGAAGCGCCGTCTGCATCGGCTGGAAGCCCGCCTTGCGGACCTCCAGATTGTATTGCCCCGGGAAGAGTCCACTCAATCCGCAGGGCGTTTCGCACTGCTTTGCCGGTTCTCCTCCAGTCGCCGGGATCACTGCAGTTGCGCCCGCGACGTTGGCCACTACATAGATCGCTCCCCGGCCCGGAGTGGGCAGGGGTCTCCCAGAAGAAGGAATGGACGGTCTTGCCGCCGTAGGAGGCGCCTCATATCCGATGTCGTCCACAATTTGCACGCCGGCCGGTGCGGATTTCAAGAACTTGAGAAGTTCGCTGTGCTCTGAGGAGAGGAGCTTGCCGCTCAGGGTGAGGGTGTTTCCCGCGCCACGGATTTTCAATTTACCGGACAGGCCGTGCAATGCTGCTGCTTCTTCAACCCGGCCTTTATATTCCGCCGCCGCGGGAGTCAGCGAAGTATTGGATTTCTTCGCCTCCGGCGGTCGCGCGGAGGCCTCCGAATTTTTGGGGACAGCAGGCTTCTCGATAACCGGTGGCTGGGCAGTCGCCACCGCTTCGTTGGCGGCGCTCGCAGCCGTGTCCGGGCTCGCGCCAGGCGTTTTGGAAGCTGCAATGCCGGAGGAATCCGCCTCCTTATGTTCCTGATTTTGTTCACGGGCTGCTTCAAACACGGGGCGAATCTGCTTCGCGCCGAAGTAAATCACCGTGATCAACAGCAGCGCCACAAACACGCTGACCACAGGGCTCTTCCTCTTGGGCTCAGCCAGGGGCGCGATGGGCCCCGTTCGCCGCACTGCCGGCGTATGCATGGGGCTTGCGGCGCGCGCATTCAACGATCTCGCCGCCGCCGATGTATCTTCGGCAGGTTTGGCGCGGCCTGGCGCCATGACCACCGTGGATTCTGGATTTGCGGAAAGTGCCATGGTGGAGTGTGGGCTGCCCGCAGCCGGCACGATGGCACGGTAATTTTTCAAATCCTCCATCAGCTCGCGGCAGTTTTGGTACCGAGAGTCCGGCTCTTTTGCCAACGCCTTCATCACCACGGCGCTCAGTCCGGGATGGATGGAGGAATCTATCTGCCTCGGTGGCACTGGTTCTTCGTTTACGATTTTGTAGATGACCGTCGTGATGTTCTGTCCCGGAAAAGGCTTTTCTCCGGTGACCATTTCGTAGAGCATCACGCCCAGCGAAAAGATATCGCTTCGCCCGTCCACCACTTTGCCCTTTACCTGCTCCGGTGACATGTAGCTCGGAGTGCCCATCACGTGCGCGGTCTGCTGTACCGTCCCAAATTGCAGGATTTTCGCTGTCCCGAAGTCCGTCACCTTCACCGTATCGTCCGCCGTGAGCATCAGGTTCGCCGGCTTGATGTCGCGGTGCACGATGTTTCGTTCGTGTGCGAACTGCAGCGCGCTGCAAGCCTGCTCCATGATGCGCAGCACGCGCGGAAGGGGAAATCCCTGTCCCGCGTCGAGCAGTGCCTGCATGCTCTTGCCTTCCACCAGTTCCATGGTGATGTAGTAGAGGCCGTCTTCCTCGCCCGCGTCGTACACCACCACGATGTTCGGGTGCGTCAACAAGCCTGCGGCGCGCGCTTCCGTTTGGAATCGAGCCAGCAATTCGGGGTGGGTCAGTCCTGTACCTTCCTGCGAAAGCTTCAAAGTTTTGACTGCCACGCTTCTGCCGATGACCGGATCAAGGGCCCGATACACCACACCCATCGCTCCACGGCCCAATTCGCCCTGGATCTCATACCGTCCGGCTTTGGTCAAAGACGTAGACATCGCTGCTTCAGCGGTGGAAGGGAGTTCCCGCCGCCTCTTTTCGTTCTGGTCCCCAAGGCAAGGTAGGGCAGATTGGTCTGCCGACACCCCTGCGCCCTATCCTCTGACAGTACCCATCAAATTTTCAGGGGGTCAATCCGACCGCAGTACTACAGGCGCGAAAGAGGCACTGCCGTACTAGTGTTCCCGACTCGCCGCGAGGCCTACAACGGGAGCCCCGATCAATAGCCGTGTCCGTCCTTATCCACGGATACCTTGCCTGCAAATGACCGATATACGTAGATAAAGTATCCTGCTGCCAGAATCATTCCGATTGTCCACCAGATCAGTCCCACCTTCAGGCCGTATTCGCCCGCCTGCGCTCCCCTCACGGTCAACGAGTACGCCGGATCCCGCGCAGGCAGCACCATCGGATATACCCCAAACACCACGCTCGTAAGCATGCCTGTCAAATAAGCTGCTGAAGCTAGGAACGTGTTCCGTTCGTTTCCTTTCGCCAAAAAGATCCTTACCGCAATCAGCCCTCCCGCTGCCAGCACCGGAAACACCATTCCCCACGGCCACGTCTTGAAGTTTTCCCCCACTTGCGGCTGCACCCGGAAGGTTACCGCTGTCACCAGCGCCGTAAGTCCTGCCACCACCCACCACGTTCCATTGGCAAGCTGCACGGCCCGTTCCCCAACCCTGCCCGTCGTTTTCAACCTTACCCATAGTCCCCCGTGCATCATCAAGGCCGCCAGCGCCAGCACGCCCACCAAAATCGTGTACCAATCCAAAATTCCTGTCTGTTCTCCCATCCGGAAATTCGTCCACAGCGGCTCAAAGAAATAGCCGGTCTTGTCGAGAGGCACTCCGCGCACCACATTACCCAGTGCAGCGCCGAAAAACACCGCCAGCAGCAAGCTCGATCCGCAAAACGCAAAATCCCAGAACGGCGCCCACACCATGCTCTTGATATGATTTCGAAATTCAATCGAAGTTCCGCGCAGAATCAGCAGCCACAACACAATCATCAGCGGCAGGTAGAACCCGCTGAACCCGCTCGCGTACAGCTCCGGAAATGCGAAATACAATGTTCCGCCCGCCGCCAGCAGCCACACCTCGTTCCCGTCCCACACCGGTCCGATGCTTGCCAGCACCTGCTTCCGCTCTCCGTCCGATTTCGCGATGAACAGATGAATTGCTCCAGCTCCAATGTCGAACCCGTCCAGCAGCACATACATCGCGATCATGATTGCCACAAGGCAGAACCACACGGTTCCCATCGCGCCCTCCTCAGTCCGCTGCCAGCGCGGCCGCTTCTTCGCCGCTCAGCTTGCCGGGTTCCGGGCCCAATTCGATCTCTCGCCACACCAGGAACAGCCACAAGATCGCCAGCACCGTATACATGCCCATGAATCCGATCAGCGTGAACCACGCGTTTCCCGCGCCCACTCGCGGTGAAGCCCCGGCCGCCGTGCGCATCAATCCGTAGATCAGCCACGGTTGCCGCCCCAACTCCGCCGTCATCCATCCCGCCGTGTTCGCAATGTAAGGCAGCGGCACACAGAGCATCAGCACCCACAACAACCACCGCGAATCGAAAAGCTTCTTCCTCCACAGCAAAAATGCCGCAATCACCATCACCGCAATGAAGATCGTCCCCAGCCCCACCATCACGTGGTAGCTGTAATAAAGCATCTCGATTTTGTCCGGCCACAAATCCTGCGGAAAGTCCTCCAGTCCTCGCACCTCGGCGCTCCATTTCCGGTACGTCAAGAAGCTCAACATGTTTGGCACAATCAGCGGATTGTCCATCTTTCGTTCTGCCACGTCCGGCTGCCCCAAAATCGCGATTGGCGCTCCCTGCTGCGATTCGAATAGCCCTTCCATCGCCGCCAGCGTCACCGGCTGGCTCTCCGCGATCAGTCTTCCCTGCACATCGCCCGTGGGGAAAAGCTGCAAGCACGACGCGATCACCCCCACCAATACCCCCGCCTTCACGAACGTCTTCCCATACACCTCATCCCGGTGCGTCAACAGATAAAACGCCCCCACCGCCGCCATCACAAAACATCCGGTCTGCACGGCGCCCAGCATCGTGTGCATGTACTGCCAGATCGCCCACTTGTTCAGCACCAGCCCCCAGAAGCTCGCCAGTTGAATTTCTCCATTTGCTCCAAGCCGGTAGCCCACCGGGTATTGCATCCATGCATCCGTTGCCACGATCAGATATCCGCTCAGCCATGATCCCAGCCAGACCATGAATGCCGCCCACCAATGCCCCATCTTCCCCAGCTTTTTCTCTCCAAACAAAAACAATCCCAAAAAGCTCGACTCCATGAAAAACGAAAACACGCCTTCCATCGCTAGCGTTTGACCGATCACGCCTCCGGCTGCCTTGGCAAATTCCGCCCAGTTCGTCCCGAACTGAAATTCCATCGGAATCCCCGTCACCACTCCAATCGCGAAATTGATTCCGAAAATCCTCGCCCAGAACCGCGCCGCCCGGTTGTAATGCTCATCGCCGGTTCGTATCGCTTTCGTTTTTAGATACAAAAGCAACAGCGCCAGTCCCATCGTCAATTGAGGAAAGATGTAGTGAAACGTCACCGTGAACGCGAATTGGAGCCGGTGTACGTCCAGTGCGTGTCCCATCGCGGTACCTCGTCTATTTTTGAGCGGTGATCGGCCTTATTGCCTGCTCTCGCAGGCAGGCCGCGGTTTTCTCGAAGGACGCGAGTCTTGCGGCTTGCTCCGCACAATCATGCCACAGCAAAACCTCGTTTCAACTTATTTTTTCCCATTTCACTGGGCATCGCCCAAACGTCATAGACTCTTCCTCTCGCTCCTATCACGAGCGACTTCGCGTCTCTCAATTCTTCACTACCGTCGCGCTTTGCCGATGCTCTGGCGTCACCGGCGCAAGATGCTCCGCCAGTTCGTGCCGCGCCTTCGGCGTCCCTAATGTCAGTATCCGGTCCTGCTCCAGCAGTCTCGTCTCGGGCGTCGCCAGCACCACTTCCTCTCCTCGCAGAACCGCCACGATTTCCAACCCGCCGCCCACAATGTCGTAGCACTCCTCCACGGTTTTCCCCACGAGCGAGCTTTCCGGCCTCAACACACCAATCCCCAGCTCTTTCCTCCCCGGAATCTGCACCCCTACTCCCGAATCCAGCACCGCCACGAGGTCCAGATGTCCTACTTTGGCTGCCTTCGGCAAATGCCGCGAACCCAGTATCTTCAGCGCCGAATCCACGCTGTCCACGTATCGCGCCGGGGACTGCGCTCTCCCCGCCACTTGCGCCTCGTACAAGCTCTTGTATTTCAATTGAGCGGACATCCTTCCTTGCAGCAGGTAACTCAGCAGCACCGCGAATGCCGCCGCCGGCAGCAATTGATACCCGCCCGTCATTTCCGTCACCATGATCAGCGCCGCCACCGGCACGTGCGCCGCCGCTCCGAACACCGCCACCATGCCCACCACCACAAACGCCGCCGCGGGCAAATGCGCCGCCGACGCGATCGCTCCGCCCACCATTGCTCCCACGAACAGCGACGGCGCGAAAACTCCTCCCGATCCGCCCGACGAGACCGTCAGCGCGAACGCCAGCATCTTCGCGAACACCAGCACCAGCAACAGCTCCAGCGCCAACCGCCCGTCAATCGCCTCCTGAATCCATCCATACCCTCCACCCACGACCTGCGGAAGCTTCATGGCCAACAGCCCGACAGCCAATCCTCCCAACGCCGGGTTCAGCCACGCCGGCCAGGGCAGCGCTCGAAACGCGTCCCGCAAACCGTAAAAAACCACGGGCAGCAGCGTGCCCGCCAGCCCGCCCGCAATTCCCAGCACGCCAAACCACAAATACGATTCGGGTTTCAGTTTGAGTTGCGCTGTCGGAAAGAAGAACAGCGGACTCCAACCCACGAAAAACCCGTTCACCGCATACGCCACCACGGACGCCAGCATCGTGTAGAGCAGCGCGCCAGCCTCGAATTCCATGCTTCCGTAAAGCACCTCCACCGCGAAAAATGCCGCCCCGATCGGCGACCGGAAGATCGCCGAGAGTCCCGCCGCCATCCCCATCAGCAGCAGCAGTTCCCGATCGTCGTCTCTGCGTTTTCCGAGCGTCGCGTAGATGGATCCCACGCCCGCGCCGATCAGCGCGATCGGCCCTTCCCGACCCGCCGCTCCTCCCGACCCGATCGTGATCGCCGACGCCACCAGCTTCAGCGGCGCCACGCGCGCCCGGATGAACCCGCCCGTCCGGTGGAACGCCTTCACCACCGTGTCCGTCCCGTGCCCTTCCGCTTCCGGCGCGAGGTTGTACACCAGCAGCCCGGAGATCAATCCGCCGATCGTCGTCGCAACGGGGATCAGCAGCAGTCCGTGCCGTCCGATCACTTGCGTCAGCACTCCGCCCTCCTCGGGCAAACCGGGAGGCCGATATCCCGCCATCCAGATCAGAAAAACGTGTTGGCACAATCGCAGCGCCCACATGAACACTTGCGCCGCGAGCGCGCCCACCACTCCTAGCAGGACCGATTCTGCCAGCAGCCGGGGGTCGCTCTCTCGTACCAACTTTTTCTCCGTGGATTGTGTTTCTTCCTTGTGCTTCGATATCGCAGCGTACCACTCACGGCCTGCAGGTTCGCCGTGGCTTGCTCCGATCACTTACTTTCCGTGTTATCTCAAATCTCTTACAGCTACAGTCTGGACTTTGCAAACGCGCGGCCCGAACCGGATTTCAAATATTTCTCGAATGCATATCCGCGATCTTCATCGGAGAAGGCGACATACGTCTTCATGCGCCATGGACGGAACCTCGCGGTATGCGTTACAGCCCCGGAATTGTGCTCCAAAAGCCTCGCATCCACGTCGTCAGCGATCCCTGTGTAGTAGTGCCTCGCGTCCGCCAAGCCATGCAAAATGTATACGTACTTCATATGATATTCTGCTTTCGAGGTACTGCCGCGCTATCGCTCTTGGCTTTCGGGCTGGCTTGCCCGCCTCCGCTGAAGCTGCGGCGTGGCTTGCCGAGCCGAAGCCTGCGCAGCAGGCGTAGGCTGGTGGGGCTGGCGAGAGTCGAACTCGCGACACACGGTTTAGGAAACCGTTGCTCTATCCATCTGAGCTACAGCCCCACTCTTTCGATTCTACCTCACTTGCATCGTGCCCTTGCCTTCGATCCCGGCCCGCGCGTGGAGAAACTTGCCCCTTAGTCCCTTTTTCGCACATTGTCCCGCCGTACCATTGCGCCCGCCAAATCGCCCTTCCATCCTTATTCTTACCCGCCTTCGCAATGGGGGCTTTCCTTGGGAGGGAAGTATGCCGGGCAGAAACGGAGTTCAGGCTCGCCGCAGCAGCCGCGTTTCCCTCCGTGTTCCTCTGCGCATCTTTGAGCCCGGCACCAACAAGCGCTTCACCATCGGCGAAGCCTACGCCGTCAAGGTCAGTCTCTGGGGCGGCCTCGTGGCTCTCCAGGGCCCCATCAATCGAGGCCAGAAGCTTCTCCTCGTCAATGAATCCACCGGCGAAAGCGCCGAATCTCATGTCGTCTATATGGGCGCCGCCAATCCCAATCGCAAGCTCATCGGCGTCGAATTCCTCCAGTCCTCTCCCAGCTTCTGGGGTCTCAACTTTCCGCCCCCCGTTTCCCGCCGCTCTTCCCCCGCCGATGCCCCGCACACCCCCGCAAACTGAACCATCCCGCACACTTGTGCTTTCCTCTGCGCTCCAGGATTCCTCCCTGTAAGGTCTTCGTTCCGTTTACCTGGGGCTCTGGATTCGCGCGGCCAGATCGGGCGCAATGGCGCGGAAATGCTTTTCGTTCAACGTAAGGATTGTCTCCGCGCGCGCCTTCTTCGCGCATGCCAGCAGCAGCGCATCGTAAATCCTGCCGCTCGTCAATCCTTTTTCGGCGCACTTCTGGACCGCGGCGAAGTATTCTTCGCCATCGAGCGAAATGAGTGTCAGCCGCTCTCGCACTTCCTCCACAAACAGCATCGCCTGCTCCGGGGGAATCATCGGCTTCACCGGCAATGCGGTCATCACCGCATACACCTCAGCCAGAGAGTGCGCTCCGCAAGCCGCTTGTTTCTTGTTTGCCGAGCTCAGCCGTTTCAAGCTGGCCTCGTGATGCTGGTGTCCGCCCCAAAAAGCCGCGATCAGCACGGACGTGTCGAAGAACTCCTTCATTCCTGAAACTCGCGCGCCCGCTTCTCGCGCTCCTGCTCCATCAGATTGGGAATCGAGGTGTCCGCAGGCTCGCCCTGGTACACCCAAATCCCGCATTCCTTCCGCAGCAGCGCTTTGGCCCGCACCGGCCGCAGCGTGATCCGCTCGCCTTCGCTTTCCAGCTCCAATTCATCCCCTGCCGCCAATCGCAGCCGGTCCCGCACCGGCTTCGGCAGCACCACCCTCCCCGCCTTGTCCACGCTGATCTTCGTCGCCATAATGCCATGCTACAATGGTAAAACCCATTTGTAAATGCCATTTGGCCGTCCCTCCACCGCCCTCTCCTCCGCGCGCCATGAAACGCCACCCTTTCGAGTCTGGATCTGCTGTGTCGCGCCGGCCTTACTTCGCCACTCTGGGGCTAGGCTCTCCAAGCTCTGCCCTCAGCCTCGCGCGGCGCAGAACCAGGCACCCGGCGGCCATGTCGTGCAAAGCCTGCTTCTTCCCGGTAAACCCGCACAGAACGAATCCGAAGCCCAGCGTCAATGTTGAAAGATATTTTGCAAACGTTCGCCCCGCGGCACGCCCTAGGGATACTCGTTTTCCTTCAATATCAGTCACGCGCAACCCGAGCATCATCTTTCCTATCGTCGCCTGCAGGGTCGAACTCTCCATCAGGCCAAAGTAGAGCAAAGGAACAATGACGAGCACCAGGGCATAGTTCAGAAAGAAAATCGCGGGGGAAACCTTGGGATGCCACACACTTTCCAATTTGGCTGCAAGGCTCGCGATGAATAGCATGAGAAAGAAAGGGAACCATAGCACCACAATGTCAATCAGGTTCGCGGCGACTCGTCGCCAGAACCCCGCATACACGAGCGGCGCGTCCGAAGACCCACTCGCGTCCTGTGTTGAAAGTTCCATGTTCGCTGCAGAGTCTATCACCGGGGAGCTTGCTCCACTTCCCGACTCGACGCCGTCATCCAATCAGCCTCTCTTCCATTTCGCAGACACCTGTTCGGGAGCACAACGGCCGGCGCAAGCTCTCAGGGGCCATGTGAGGATTTGGGTGCGCTCGCTTCCATCGAGCGGCACCCAGCACTACACCCCGTTCCTTCAGGTGCCCGTAGTCGAATGATATACTCTCCCCGTGCCCCCAAACCAAGACCAAACCGAAACCTGCGATCCACACGCCATAGCATTCCGTACAGGAAACAGGGCACGACAATGACAAATGAGACTATGACGACACTTCTGCTTATAGGTGTCAATTTTGTTCTCTCAGTTGTTGGCAACCTTTTAAGCGATGCTATCAAGAAACGCCTCACTCAAGCCAAACCAACGCCGGAGACAATGCCAGGCCCCAACAGGTTCATGGGCTTGCTCAGATCTCCATGGATACTTCCCCCTTCATTCATCGCGGCGGATGTCCTGTGGCTGGTCTATGACTTTCGCAGCCACGACCATACTTTTGCCATAACTCGCCTCGAGGTTTACAACATCGCTGCGATGGCAACCGCGATTTGGTACAACTTGTCTTGGATGTCTATGAGCCTGATGCGACAGGCGCTCAGGCACCAAGGCGAAACAATGGTGGCATCCTTTCAACAGATAAGTGAGGGGCTCAAGGGAACGACAAAGGCGCTGGCCGAATGGAAGGAGAAGAACGATCTGGCAACGCAGGCGGCCCTTGAACAGGCACTTGCCACATTCAGGAAGACAGGAGAAATATTGAGTGCAGTGAAAGAGAAAAACGAAAAGGCGCAAAAGCGGTGGAAAAGATGATATCGGATGTGCAGCTTAGAAATCGCCAGAACTGTACGCGGGGTACAGCATGTCTTTTGGATTCTTGCCCTTAAACCCCGAAACCCCGGGGACAGAAACCCCGACAACCACAGCGAGCACCCTGCCCACGGGCTTCGAGAGCCGCGATTTTTCTCCACGAAGCGCCGCGCCCCCACTGCACCCCCCTTCGAACGGTACCACAATATCCATTGACATCCATGTTATAATAGTGTATGTTGTTTTCGTCCAATCCTCGTCCCTTCACCGGGCATCGCCCGGAATTCCACTCGCTCAGCGAAAACCCTTTCCTAGCACACGCGCTTCGTGCTTCCACTCCGCTAAACCCCTTTGAAATGAACACTTGCAAATTTCACGCCTGTAAGTCTCCTGAAATGAACACTTCCAAAATCGCCCAAAATAACCCCCTCTGGAATCAACACTTGCAAAAAACTGCCGGGGGTACCCCCATCCCTGCCGCCTTACCTCTTCCATCCTCGTTCTCTGTGCTAAGATTCCCCCCGTCCCGCTGCACCCAGCCCGGACCACCTCGCATCCCCTCCGGAGGTCATCATGAAACGCGCCCTTCGTTACATTCTTATCGCCGTTGCCGTCATCATCGTTCTTCTTCTCGTCTTGCCCTTCTTCATTCCCGTCAACAAGTTCCGTCCCACGATCGAAGCCCAGGCTTCTTCCGCGGTCGGCCGCAAAGTCGAAATCGGCAATCTCAGCCTCTCGTTGATTCGCGGCGCGCTCACAGCCGAAAATCTCTCTATCGCCGACGATCCCAAATTCAGCTCCTCTCCTTTTCTCACCGCCAAGTCGCTCAGCGTCGGCGTCGAAATCCTTCCGCTGATTTTCTCGAAAACCCTCAACGTCACCGGCATCACCATAGATTCGCCGCAGGTCACTCTTCTCCGCGATTCCTCAGGCCGCTGGAACTATTCCACCTTCGGCGCCTCCTCTTCCTCTTCCAAGTCCGACGCGAGCGCAAAACCCGCCACTTCTTCCAGCTCGTCGAGCTCCTCTTCGACTCCCATGGCCCTCTCCATCGGCAAGCTGGAATTAAACAACGGCAAAATCACCGTCGGGGCGACGAATTCGCAAAAACGCAGTACCTACGACGACGTACAGGTCACTGCGAAGAACGTCTCCATGGACTCCAAGTTTCCTCTCTCCATCTCCGCGGATCTTCCTTCGGGAGGAAAGCTTACGCTCGATGGCACCGTCGGCCCGCTCGACAAATCCGATACGTCGCTCACTCCGCTCGACGCCAAGATTCATGTCGGCTCGCTCAATCTCGCTTCCACCGGTTTCCTCGATCCTTCTCTGGGCCTCGGCGGTCTTGTGGACATGGACGCGACCGTCGCTTCGCAAAATGGCGAAGCCTCCACGCAAGGAAACCTGAAACTTTCCAAAGCATTGCTGGTCGCGGGCGGCTCTCCCGCTTCCGTTCCCGCCACTGTGGACTTCAGCACGAAGTATGATCTGCGCAAAAATTCCGGAGTCATCAATCCTTCGACGGTCAAAATCGGCAGTGCCGCAGCCCATCTCAACGGAACCTACGCAACGCGCGGAGATGCCACCGTGGTGGATGTAAAACTCAACGGCGACAATATGCCCGCCAAGGATTTGGAAGGATTTCTTCCCGCCATCGGCGTGAATCTGCCGAAAGGCGCTTCGCTTACCACCGGAACTCTCAATACCAATCTCAATATCAAAGGCCCGACCAACAAACTCGTCACGGATGGCACAATTTCGCTCGCCAACGGAACGCTTGCGGGTTTTGATCTCGGCTCGAAAATGTCCGCGATCTCCGCGCTCACCGGTTTGAAAACCGGATCCAACCTGGTCATCGAAAAACTCTCGACGGACATTCACATGGCGCCCGATGGGCTGAAGGCTGATAATTTTAACGCCGTGCTTCCCGCGCTTGGGTCGCTCGTGGGAGCCGGCACCGTGGACGCCAAGAACAATCTGGATTTCAAGATGGCCGCCACCTTGACCGGTGGCGCGATTGGCGGCGTGGGCACGGCGGGCTCAGATACCGGCAAACTTGTCGGCACGGCCCTCGGCGGGGGCAAGAGCAGCAATTGCAAGAACGGCACCACCATTCCGTTCCTCATCAAAGGCACTTCGAGCGACCCCAAATTCGTTCCCGATGTCGGCGGACTGGCCGCGGGCCTGCTGAAATCCAGCTTAGGCTGCTCCGGCAGTGCGCTGACCGGCGCGGGAGGCAAGGAAAGTCCGGAAAACATCGGCAATGCACTTGGCGGCCTCCTCAAAAAGAAAAAGCCCTGATCATCAGAGAACTGCCCTCGCTCGCGCTTTCGCCGGGCCCGGGCGTTGCCCGTCGAAACTCGAGCGGTAGCTTTCCGCCTGGGAAATTCGAAATCGTTGACTCCGACGAAACTCTTCTGTAGCCTCATGCGTCCAATCGGGCGACGGCCGGGGAACTGTGTCCTTCCTCGCTTCAGATTCGCAGTTGCACTAAAAGGAGTCCAGCATGCGCTTGCTTCCGTACGGCAGAACTCTGCTTCCGTGTGTCTTCATCGCATTCCTGATCGGAGCGCTGCTTGCGCCGGTGCGTGCGGCGGCGCAAGGGGGCGAACCCCAATATTTCGCAATTCGGGGAGCGCGCGTGGTGCCGGTTTCGGGGCCTGTGCTCGATGACGCTACGGTAGTGGTTGCCAAAGGAGTGATCACCGAGATCGGCAAGGACGTGGCGATTCCCCAGGATGCGTGGGTGATTGACGGCAAGGGACTCACCGTTTATCCGGGCCTCTTCGATGCGCTTACCGATTTGGGGATTCCCCCTGCGCCGCCGGCACCGAGCGGAGAAGGGGGACCACGCCACATGGCACCGCCGGCGCAAGGGCCCGAGGACCGTCCGGCAACGACGGTGTGGCGGAACGCGGCGGATGAAGTCAGCCTGGACGACAAGAGAATTGAAAGCTGGCGCAGCGCAGGATTCACGACGGTGGTTTCCGCGCCGAAGGGCGGGATTTTTCCAGGGGAAGGCGCGGTACTCGACCTTGCCGGAGAGCGAGCAGGCGATCTGGTCGTGAAAACGCCGGTGGCGATTCCGCTGGGCCTTACGCCGCTTCACGGTTTCGGGCGGGGATTTCCGGATTCGCTCATGGGAGTTCTCGCGTATGTGCACCAGGTGTGGATTGATACGGCGTGGAGCGAAAAGGCAGACGCAATTTACGACAAGGACCCACGCGGCGTGGCACGGCCGCCGTACGACCGGACGGAAGCGGTGCTTAGCGAAGCGCTGGAAGATCATGCGATCGTTTTGATTCCGGGAAACACTTCCTTGCAGTTGAGGAGGGCACTGGATCTTGCGCCGAGGTGGGGCGTGAAGGCGGCGATTTACGGCGGGCAGATGGCTTACGAGGTTGCGCCGGAAATCGCGGAGAAGAAGATGGCGGTGCTCGTGAATCTGAAATGGCCGGAAGCGGAAAAAGACGCCGACCCGGACGATGTTCCATCGCTGCGGACGCTGGAATTCCGGGCGCACGCACCTTCCGCGCCCGAGGCGCTGGAGAAAGCGGGGGTGAAGTTTGCGTTCTACTCCGGAGGAATCACGAATCCGAAAGAGATTTTGAAAGCGGCGAAGAAAGCGGTGGACGCGGGATTGGCGCCGGATGCAGCGCTGCGGGCGATGACGCTCTCTCCGGCGGAAATTTTTGGAGTGTCCGACCGGCTGGGCTCGATCGAGAAAGGAAAGATTGCGAACCTGATCGTGACGGACGGAGACCTTTTCAACGAGAAGACCAAAATTAAAGACGTGTTCGTGGACGGGCAGCGTTTTGTGATCCGCGAGCAAGAGGGCCCTCACGATCCGCCAAAAGGCGACATTACGGGGAAGTGGAAACTCGCATACACGACGCCGGACGGTCCCGAAGAAGCGGCCGCGGACCTGCAGATGGCTTCCGATGGAACGATCAGCGGAACGGTAGACAGCCCGCACGGCAAAGCAAGCGTGATCTCCGGATCCTTGAGCGCGGAGAAATTCAAATTCACGATCAATATTCTGATCGAAGGGGAATACGAGGACGTAGTGTTTCTCGGAACGCTCGAAGGAAGGGCGATGAAGGGCACGATCCTTGCGCACGGACTCACGATTGATTTCACGGGGACGAAACCAGGAATGGCCGCGATGGCGGGCAATTCGACGGCGCAGGAAGGAGACGCGCGATGAACCGCACAAAGGTTTTGCTTGCAGCCGCAATCCTGGCGGGGCTGGCATTGAGCGCGAAAGCGGCAAACTTGCCGAGCGATCCTCCGGTGGTGCTGATCCAGAACGCGACGATACTGACGGTGACGCACGGGATCATCGAACACGGTTCGATTCTCATTCGCGACGGAAAAATCGCAGAGGTGGGAAAAGACATCAAGGCGCCGAGCGGAGCGGAAGTGATTGACGCGACGGGACAGTTCGTGATGCCCGGAATTATTGACTGCCATTCGCACATCGCGATTGACGGGGGAGTGAACGAAGGCAGCATCAGCGTTTCCTCGATGGCGAACATCAAGGAAGTGCTCGATTCCGACGACATTTCCATCTACCGCGACCTCGCAGGAGGAGTGACCGAGGCGAATGTGCTGCACGGGAGCGCAAATCCGATCGGCGGGCAGACGATTGTGATCAAGCTGCGCTGGGGCCAGCCGGCGGACAAGTTGCCGTTTGAAGGGGCGGTTCCGGGAATCAAATTCGCGCTGGGAGAAAATCCGAAACGGTCGAATTTCAGCATTCCGGGAATGCCCAAACGGTATCCGGCGACACGGATGGGCGTGGAAGAGTCGATCCGGGAAGCGTTCGTGGAAGCGCGGGACTACAAAAACGCGTGGGACACGTACAACAAGAAAGTGGCTGCCGGAGAGAAAAACCTGATTCCACCGCGGCGAGACCTGAAACTGGAGCCGCTGGTGGAAGTACTCGAAGGAAAGAGATACGTGCACGCGCACAGTTACCGGGAGGATGAAATCCTGATGCTGTTGCGCGTGGCGAAGGAGTTCGGATTCAAAGTGCAGACATTCCAGCACGTGCTGGAAGGCTACAAGGTGGCGGATGAAATCGCCGCGGCAGGGTCGTACGGTTCAACCTTCTCAGATTGGTGGGCCTACAAAGTGGAAGCCTATGACGCGATTCCTTACAACATGGCGCTGATGACGCGGCGGGGAGTGATCATGTCCGTGAACTCGGACGACGCGGAGGAAGCAACGCACCTGAACCAGGAAGCGGCGAAGAGCATGAAGTACGGCGGACTGACGCACAACGAAGCGCTGCGGCTGGTGACGCTGAATCCCGCGATCCAGCTCGGAATTGACAAGTGGGTGGGCTCGATCGAAGCGGGGAAGGACGCCGACCTGGCGATTTACAATCGCGATCCGCTGAGCGCTTACGCCGTGGTGCAGAAAACACTGATTGACGGGAAGGTGTATTTCGACCGAGCCAAAGACATCGCAGGGCGGGCGAAGCTGGAGCAGGAAAAGAAAGCACTTCTGGAGAAAGAGAAAAAAGCAGGTGAGAAGAAGCCGGAGGGCGCGGGGAAAAAGATGGAACCTAAGCCGGAAGCAAAGCCCGGGGAAAAACCAAAGCCGCCGTCGGATTCGATGGCGGGAGGCGCTTCGCCCGTGAACGCAGCTCCTGTAGCGGGAGGTGCGCAATGAGGAAAGGGACATTCAGCAGGCTGTTCTCCTTTGCTATCGCGGCCGGACTGCTTTTCGCTGCATCGGCGACGATGGGACAAGAAAAGCCAGTCACGGCGTACGCCATCACTCACGGCAAGGTTTTCACGGTGGCGGGCGCGCCGATTGAAGACGGCACGGTTGTGATTCAGGACGGAAAAATCGCCGCGGTCGGAGCGAACGTGCAGATTCCGGCGGACGCGAAGGTGATTGACGCAAAGGGACTGGAAGTGTATCCGGGATTATTCGATCCGATCACGCAGATGGGGCTCAGGGAAATCGGCGCCGTGAGCGCTACGGTGGACACGACCGAGACCGGGGACTTCAATCCCGACGTAGTGGCAGCAGAGGCGATTCTTCCTTCGAGCGAGCATATTCCGGTGACCAGGGCGTCGGGCATTACGGAAGTGCTGGTGGTTCCGGCAAGCGGAGGATTCGGCGGCGGGGGAGGGGGAGGCAACATTTTCGGCGGGCAGGCCTCCGCGATCAACATGGCAGGCTGGACAATCAACGACATGCTGATCAAGAAGAGTGTGGCGATGGTGCTGGACTGGCCGGAGATCGAGACGAGGTCGTTTGATTTTTCGACGTTTAGCGTCAAGGAGAAGCCTTACACCGAAGCCAAGCAGGAGTACGAGAAGAATCTCGACAAGCTGAAGGACTGGCTCGACGAGGCGCGGCATTACGCGGTAGCGATGGGTCACGGAGGAAAAGCGGACTACGATCGCGATGTAAAGCTGGAAGCTCTGGTACCGGTGGTGCGGGGACAGCTTCCCGTGCTGGTGTTTGCGGACCGCGAAAAAGATATCAAGAACGCGGTGGAATTCTGCGAGAAGGAAAAGCTGAAGATGATCCTGGCCGGCGGGGAGGAAGCTTATAAGGTGAAGGACCTGCTGCGGTCCAAGGACATACCGGTGATTTTGCGGCCCATGCTGACGGAAGTGCAGGACGATGACGATCCTTACGATGTACTGCTCACGCAGCCGGAAGTGCTGCGCGAGGCGGGCGTGAAATTCGCGATCGGGAGTTTCGACAACGCGTTCGCGCGGCGGCTGGGGCAGAACGCGGCGAATGCGGTGGCTCACGGGCTACCCTACGATGAGGCGCTGAAGGCCGTGACGCTCTATCCGGCAGAAATCCTCGGACTCGCGGATCAGGTGGGGACGCTCGAGACCGGAAAAATCGCCAACGTGATCGTGACGAACGGCGATCCTCTGGAAGTGACGACGGACGTGAAATACCTGTTCATCAAGGGACAGGAGACATCGCTGGATAACAAGCAGCTCCGACTGTACGAGAAATACCTGCACCGTCCCAAGGAAGATTAGGCCTGCCGCCGTTCAAGGCTGGGCTTGTTCCTGGCGCTCGCAAGTAATGGTGAGCGACTCAATGGCGACGCCATTGCTCATGGCGTTCAGAGTGGGACCATCCCAGCGGCTGGGCCAGGCATCGAAGAAATTCCACCGCACGACGGGATTGTGCTGAGCGTCGAGAAGAACGATCGAGCCATTCCTGCGCTGCAATTGGCCACTGATGACCGAGCGGTGCCAATCGTAAAGCTCGCGAGACGCGGTGACTCCCCAGCGCAGAACAATGTCCGGATAGGTGACCTTCCCCGGTATTTTGCGGACGGAGTTCGTGGGAGAGTTGCCTTCCCGGTACTCGGTCACTTCGATGTGCGAGCCGAGGCCCGTGCATTCGGTGAATGCGGCTTGCTGGACGCCATCAATCTCAACGCGAAAACGGAAATTGGAGAAGGGATCGTTTGCCTGACCTGTCGGCATGGGAAAGCCTCCTTTGCAATGAGAGCGGCTTGAGCGGGAGTTGATTATAGCGGAAACGCAACCCCTCGCAGACCGTGTAGCCACTAAGACAAAAATCGCGTCCGGAAGCCGAAACTTTTTAGCGAGGAAGTGCGTTTGAAGAGGTAGCAACCATGCGGCGATTCCTGCCTTTTTCAATTCTCACCCTGTGCCTGGCCTGGCTCTGTCCGATCTCGCGAGCACAGGACGCGGACAAGATCATCAACGAGTCTGTGAAGGCAATTGGCGGATCAAGAGCTCTTTTCAAAGTGCAGACCCTGGAGATTGAGGGGACGCTGACACGCGCGTCCGACGGAAAGACGGGAACCTTCACTTTGGAGACAAAGCTGCCGAACCGTTTTTATCTGGAATTAACGATCGGGGAGAGGCCAGAGATTCTGGCGTACAACGGGAAATCGGCGTGGGAGGAGAGCGCGAAAGGAGAGATCGCGACGCTGCTAGGAGAGGGAGCGGTCGAGATGGAAGCGGCGGCGGAAATTGCCAATGGGCACCTGCTGAAGCTGAAAAAAAGCAGGATTGCAGCAGGATTTGAAGGGCATGTGGAAGTGCGCGGCAAGGATGCGCTGCGCGTGGAACTGACCACGCCAAGCGGAGTGAAGCGCGAGCTGTACTTCGACCCGGGCACGCACCTGCTCGTGCGGGAAATCGTTTCGATGCCGGCGGGGGACGAACAGTACGACTACGACGATTATCAGCGGGAGAGCGGAATCGGATTCGCGCACAAGATCGAATTGCAGCGCGGGGGAGAGAGTTTTCAGATCAGCATCACGCGAGTGACGGTGAATGGAGTGATCGGCGAACGCGTGTTCGATTTTCCGAGGAAAGACCAGGTGCAACTGCCGGACCTGAAGGCGCTCTTCAAAGAGATTGATGCAAATCAAGAGGCGATCAACAAGATCAAAGAGAACTATGCGGGAACGCGCGACGAGGAAGAAACGGAATACGACAAGACCGGAAAGGTAACGAAGGACGAAAAGACAGAATACACGTTCTTCTATCTGAACGGCGACGAGATTTCGACGCTGGTGAAGAAAGATGGGAAGCCACTGAGCGAGGAGGAACAGAAGAAGGAAAACGAGAAAACGCGAAAGCACATTGAGGATATCCAGAAGGAGCAGGCCAAGAAAGCAGCCAAGGAGGAAAAGGAAAAGCAGGAGGGGAAAAAGGACAGCGGAGACGATCCGGGGATCGAGGACTTTTTGCGCGCCTGCGAATTCGTGAATCCGCGGCGGGAGAGGTTTCGCGGGCGCGATGTGCTGGTGTTCGATTTCGAGCCCAATCCGGAGTTCAAGGCGCACAATCTTGCGGAAAAAGTGGCGCAGAAGCTGGCGGGAGTGGTCTGGGTGGACGAACAGGCGCACCAGGTGGTGCGGCTCGAGGCGTACTTTCTGAATGATTTCCGGTTCGCGGGAGGATTGCTGGCGAATTTGCAGAAAGGAACGAGCTTCGTGTTCGAGCAAGAGTACGTGAACAACGAAGTGTGGCTGCCAACTTATCTTGAGGCGCACGTAGGGGTGCGGGTGCTGCTGGTGAAGGGATTCAAGGTGAATGCGGTGACGCGCTACTCGGACTATCAGCGTTTCAACGTGAAGATGCTGAACACGGTCGGAAAGCCGAAGGGCGAAACGGAGACTCCGGAAAAGCAGCCGTAATCAGTTTTGAAAAGTCCGGTAGAACGCGCGGGATGCGGGGACAATGCAGATTAGCCTTCGCCGCCCTCATCGCCTTCGGGGAGCATGCAAGCGTGCCATTGCTCGTCTTCGGCGTGAATGTCGCAGAACCAGAGATCGCACTTAATACAATGGACGGTAGCCGGGAGGTTGCAGGGGGAATTATTCGGGGAGACACCCTGACACGCGCGGTCGGAGCCTTCTTCGTGGTCGGAAGGACCAAGCATCGGTGCACCCCACTGCAGATGGATTCTACCCCGAATACGGGCGGATTAGGAAAGGGCGCGGGTCAGCGAGCCTCGAATGGGTAGCGGTCCTGTGCCTGGACGGCGGCGGCGACGCGACGGCGGAGAGCGATGGTGTCAACCGGCGCGCGTTTGGAGAAGCGCTTGAGGACGGCCAGTTGCGTTGTGAGCATGTCGCCCTCGCAAACGGCGGAGATGGCGCGGCGGGCTTCGTGCTCGGCGCGCTCGATGGCGTCGGCGATGAAGACGCGGGCGGCGTCAATCATGGGAGCAGCGGCGGATTCGCCGCGAGTGGCGGCGGATTTTTGCGCGCGGAGCAAGCAGGATTCCATGGCGTAGACTTCCATGACGATATTGGCGAGGGCGGCGACGAGCTCCTGCTCGTCGGCGAGTTTTTCGCGGAATTTCTGGACGGCTCCGCCGGCGGCCTGGAGGAACATTTTTTTGGCGTTCGAAACGACGCGGGATTCCTCGGCGAGGACGCCTTCGGGAGTTTCCTCGAACGAGGGACCGGAGAGGATTTCGTCGGCGAGTTTCATAGCGGCGGGAATGAGCGGAAGCTGGCCGCCCATGGCGCGCTTCATGAGCATCTGGACGATCAACATGCGGTTGATTTCGTTGGTGCCTTCGAAGATGCGGTTGACGCGTGAATCGCGGTAAGCGCGGCAAACGAGATAATCTTCGTGAAAACCATAGCCTCCGAAAATCTGCACGCCTTCATCCACGACAAAATCGAGCATTTCGCTGCCATACACCTTAGCGATGGAGCTTTCAATGGCGTACTCCTCGAGGACTTTCATGGAGTGGGCCACTTTGTCGGCGTCGCTGCCCGCGGCGGACATGGCAGCCTCGATGTTTCCGGCGCTGCGATAGACCATGGACTCGACGGCGAAAATCTGAACGGCCATTTCGGCCAGCTTCTCTTTCATGAGGCCAAAATCGCCAATCTGCTTGCCGAAGGCTTTGCGTTCCTTGGAATATTTCGACGCGGTCATGAGGGTGTGCTTGGAACCGCCGACGCAGGAAGCGCCGAGAGTGAAGCGGCCGGAGTTGAGGATGTTGAAGGCGACGATGTGGCCGCGGCCGATTTCGTGAAGGACGTTTTCTTTCGGGACTTTGCAATTTTCCAGGAAGACCGGGGTGGTCGAGCTGCCATGGATGCCCATCTTGTGCTCTTCGTTGCCGGGTTTGCAGCCAGGGAAATGGCGCTCGACGATGAAGGCGGTGAATCTTTCGCCGTCAATCTTGGCGAAGACGATGTAGAGATCGGCGAAACCGCCGTTGGTGATCCACATTTTCTGGCCGTTGAGGATGTAGTGGGTGCCCTCGGGATTGAGCACGGCGCGAGTGAGAGAATTTTGCGCGTCGGAGCCGGCTTGCGGTTCGCTGAGGCAATAGGCGCCGATCATTTCAGCGGTGGCAAGCTTGGGAAGATATTTTTGCTTTTGCGCTTCGGTTCCGAAATAAACGATGGGCAGAGTGCCGATGCCTGCATGCGCGCCATGTGTGACGGCGAAGCCGCCGTAGATGGAGAGTTTTTCCGTGAGGACGGTGGTAGCGACTTTGTCGAGGCCGGCGCCGCCGTATTGTTCAGGGACACCGCCGCCCATGATGCCGAGTTGGCCGGCTTTGCGGACGATGTCGGCCATTAAGCCGGGCTTTTTGTTTTCGAGATCCTTGACGACGGGGAAAACCTCATTCAGGACAAATTCCTCGGCGGTTTGGCCAATGAGGCGCTGCTCGTCGGTGACGTCGGCGGGAGTGAAGACGTCTTGTGGGGCGGAGGATTCGAGGAGGAAGCTGCCGCCCTTCGATGCGGGGCGAGTGACGACTGTGGTTGCCATGTGTGCCTCCGAAAAATTGGAGCGAGGGAAAGAAAACCGCGGCGAGCCCGCGGGGAGTCAACAGCTTTACGGAAGCATTTTACTGCGTGCGGCGGCGTCTGCCAAGAGGACGAAAGGACAGGTATTTGACGACAAGAAGATCTCGGCAGGTTTGGGAGCGAAAGAGGGAACGATCAGAGACGCTCAAAGATGCCGGCGGCGCCCATGCCGCCGCCGATGCACATGGTGACCATGCCGTATCTGGCGCTACGACGCTGGAGCTCGCGGAGGATTGTGGCGGTGAGTTTGGCTCCGGTGCAGCCGAGCGGATGACCGAGAGCGATGGCGCCGCCATTGGGATTGACCTTTTCGGGATCGAGGCCCGCCTGGCGGATTACGGCCAAGGATTGCGCCGCGAACGCTTCATTGAGCTCGATCGCGGCGATGTCATTCAGGGTAAGGCCCGCGAGCTTCAAGGCTTTGGGAATGGCGAAGACCGGGCCGATGCCAAATTCCTCGGGTGGGCAACCTGCCGTGGCGTAGGCGACAAAGCGGGCGAATGGCTTGAGGCCAAGAGATTTGGCGCGCGATTCGCTCATGACGACGGCAGCGGCGGCACCGTCGCTCATTTGCGAGCTGTTTCCCGCGGTGACAGTGCCTTTCACATGGAAAGCGGGTTTCAGTTTTGCGAGCGCTTCGAGAGAGGTGTCCGCGCGGGGGCCTTCATCAGCCGAAAAAGTGAAAGTTTGCGACGTCGATTTGACCGGCCCCTTCGGTTTGGCGGCGTTGCCGTTCGGGACCGAAGTGATTTTGACTTCGACCGGAAAGGTTTCGTCCTGAAAATTTCCGGCGGCAATAGCGGCCAGGGCCTTCTTGTGCGAATTGACCGAGAATTCGTCGGCGAGTTCGCGGGTGATGCCGAATTTGCGCGCGATGTTTTCCGTGCCGAGGCCCATGTTGAGGTAAGCGTCGGGATAGTTGTCCACGAGCCAGGGATTCGGAGACACCTTGTTGCCGCCCATGGGAACCATAGACATGGATTCGGTGCCGCCGGCGACGATGACTTCGGCGGAGCCGGAACGAATGCGTTCCGCGGCGAGCGCGATGGCCTGCAGTCCGGAAGAGCAGAAGCGGTTGATGGTCATCGCGGAGGTTTCGACCGGTAAACCCGCGCGGAGAGAAGCGATGCGCGCCACGTTCATTCCCTGTTCGCCTTCCGGCATGGCGCAACCGAGAATGACGTCGTCCACTTCCTTCGGATCGAGACCGGGGACGCGCGCCAGGGCTTCCTTGATAGCTAGAGCGGCGAGGTCGTCGGGTCGCGCGGCGCGCAGGGAGCCTTTGTAGGCTTTTCCGACCGGTGTTCGAACGGAGGAGACGATAAATGCTTCGGGCATGGCGGCCTCTTTGATACCGCGAATCTTCTTTATTGTTGGCTGGCGGGGATGAAATTGCAAATGACGCCGGCATCACACGATGACGAAAGTTCAGTGGGTTCCTCGATCGCGGATGGGGGCGCCTTTGCGCGGGATAAAAATGGTGGCGGGCGGCGTGATGGCGTATTTCTTCGAGTAATTACCCTGATTTATGGCAATGCCCAGGCGGTCGCGGGAATCAATGTACAAGAGGGGATCGCCGACAGGAACATCCATGAAGGTATGGCCAAATGGGAGGACCAACTGCTTTTTGTTGAGCTCGAAGGGGACCTTGTCGCCGACGGCGTAGCCTAGCCCTTTGAAGGCTTCGCCGGGGATGTCGGTGATCAGCGAACCGAAAGGATCATCGAGACCAATGATGTCGCCGTGAATCCCCTGCTCTTCGATGGCCGGAGTTTTCACAGCGAGCTGCACGAGTTGGGTGACGGGCGGACCGGCCATGGTGTAGTCCCAGCCTTCGGCGAGGTGAGCGGCGGCGGGTGAGAAAATGTCGCGGCCGTGAAATGTGGAGGAGATCGGGGACTGAATCATCCACGCCGAATTGGTGATTTCCCGGGCCGAAACGAAGCCATCACGGTCCAGCACGGGGGTCACCAGGCCATTGTCAGGGACGACGAAGTATTGGCCGCGCTTGGATTTTACGATAACGGCCTTGCGGGATGTACCGACGCCGGGATCCACGACGGCCAGAAAGACCGTGCCGGAGGGATAATAAGGAGTCACACCGTAGAGAAATCTGGCGCCTTCTTCGATCGAAAATGGCGTGACCTGATGCGTGATATCCATGATGCGCACATCCGGCGCGATGCCGAGGATGACGGCCTTACAAATAGCGACGGAGTCGTTTGCCGCGCCAAAATCGGTCATGAACACAATTGTTGAGTGGTGAGCGGCGCTGCCAGCGGAGGCGTTTTTCTGAACGGGAGGCTTGGCGCAGGAAACCAGCTGGAAACTCGAAACTACAAGAATGACGTGGAAATAGGATAATCGCCGCATGTGAAGTTCCGCTCCCGCGCGGAACCGTTCCGGACTCCAGGGAGCGAACGCCCTTTGACCAGTATAGGAGAAAGGAAGGCCGCAGAGTAACCCGGGGCAGAGCGCTGATTCCAACAGGCAAGATTCCTAGAACCGGCAACCGACCTGTCGTAGACTACCGAGGATTCGTCAGAATCGCGCACGCAAGAGCAAAGTGCCGCGTCCGCAAGAAGCCCAGTCAATGAAGTCAGGGGGAGAGTGTCCATGAAGCGAATCGGAATTTGGGCCGTAGTGTTGTTGTCCTTGGCAGCCTGCGCGCAGGCGGATGAGGTTACCTTGAAGAACGGTGACCGGCTTACGGGAATGATCGTGAGAACGGATGAAAAGGGCCAAACCCTGCTCATCAAAACGGATCTCGAAGGCGATGTGACGGTCAAGTGGGAAGGCATCGCGTCCATCGTTTCCACACAGCCGCTGCACCTCACGCTGAAAGATGGCGAGACAATTGTGGGGACCGTGGCTACGACCGACGGGAAATTCAACGTGACCACCAAGAACACGGGCGAGGTGACCGCCGCAAAAGATGCCGTGGTCGCCGTGCGCAACGACGCCGAGCAGAAAGCATATGATGACCAGATTCAACGCCTGGAAAATCCCAAGCTCAGCGACTTCTGGAGCGGCGTGGTGGATACGGGTTTGAGCCTCACACGCGGCAACTCCGCCACGCTCACTTACAACCTTGCAGCCAAGGCCGCGCGCGTCACCAAGCGCGATAAGATCAGCGTGTATACCACGGCGATCTATGCCACCGATGACACGACACCGCCCAGCCATACCACGGCGCACGCGATTCGCGGCGGCATCCGTGGCGACTTGAACGTTTCCGACAAAGCGTTCGTCTTCGCGCTCACGGATTTCGAATATGACGAATTCCAAAACCTGAATCTGCGCAACACCATCGGCGGCGGTTTCGGCTATTACCTGATCAAAAACAAGAAGACGCAATTTAATGTCTATGGCGGCGGGACTTTCATGCAGGAGTATTTCTCGGTACCGCTAGATCCCACAGATCCGACCAGCACGAGCCGGAAAAGCGGAGAAGCGTTGGGAGGCGAGGAACTGGCAACCTCCCTGGGTCCGAGACTCACCTGGGATGAAAGATTTTCCTTCTATCCAAACCTGAGCAATACCGGACAGTACCGCTATAACTTCGATACGACAGCAGCGACGAAGATCAAGAGTTGGTTGAGCTGGCAGACGACCTTCGGCGATCACTACATCAGCAATCCCGCGCCAGGGAAAAAATCCAATGATGTTCTGCTCTCGACGGGGCTCCGGCTTTCGTTCGGCAAAGGAGTTTTCTAATCGCAAACCCAGGCCGATTTCCTGCGTGCATTATTTTTCCGCCGGTTCAGGCGAGCGCAGCGTGCGCAATGCCGTGTATCCGAGCAGAGCCACGGCGGTGGCGAGGGCCAGCCAAAGTAGAATCGGGTGGCGTTCCGTGAACGGGCGTGGATCGGCGTAGTTCGAGGTTTGTTCCTCTCCGCCAAGTAAAAGAATGCGATACAGAGGTTTTGAAGGTCCCGCATCCAGGTAGTGCGCCAAGTCATATTGCGGCGCGCGGGCTCTTGCATTGCCATACAGGACCCGGTACATGCGTCCAGGCTGCTGAACATAGAGCAGCTCTCGCGGGATTCCGCACAATTTGATCCTCACGTTCGAGAGCGGCTGGTCGTCGCCGTTCACAACTTCCACACGAAAAAATGAACTTCCGTAGGTTTCCGGGAAATCCAGCTGAAGGGATTCGCGAGTCTGAGGGCCTTCCGGGTAACGGTAGATCGTTCCGGAGGAAACGTAGGACCATTGCTCGCCGTCGGCGCTCTGCCAGACGCGAACGGCACGGTAAAAGTCTTTGGTATCGGTCAAGAAACTGACTTGCGAAGCTGGAAGAGAGTCTGAATTCAAATTGGCGAGCCAGGCGCTTTCACCGGGAGAAGGAGCATCCACTGCGGAGAATTTGGCCGGGATCTCGCTTCGGTGCGCCGCGTGCGAGACCTGATACACGATTCGAACACCGCTCGCCGGAAATTGCGCTTCCGGCTCGAAAATGCGGACACGGATGAATCGCGAGTTCAGTCCTTGAAAGGGAATTGTCTGCGTGCCGTCCACAGACCGGGAGCGAAAACGGGCGATGGGCGCGCGCGGCACCACGACACGCCAGGTTTTCGCATCATCGCTCAAGGCCACTTCTGCCCAGACAATAAAATCGCCTTTGTCGGTATCAATTCCAATCTGGTCATAAAGCGGTGGCTTTTTTCCGGCGTCGGCAATCAGCTGCGTGTAGTGGCCGCCTACAAAACTGTTCTCGATCAGCCTGGTGCTGTAGGTCTCTGAATGAAATTCTCCACGATCCACTGAAAGCTCAAATGGTACTTCCTGCCCGCGATCGTCCATCAACCGCAGGTCGGCGCAGTTCGCGATGCAGTGCGATACCACTTCCCAGGGGAGAAAGATCTCCGCGGGCGACCCCGCCTGGACAGGCTCGGCCAGCACCGCCCGGGAATAGCGCCACGCGCGCCACCGGCCGGGAAGGTCCGCCGCCAGCAAAGAGACAGCCGCAAATACGAGCGCGACCTGGAGAAGAGAAGAACGCCGGATCATGAGCCGGACCGATCCCGTGCGACTTTGCGCTGATACAGGAAGGAAACGATCAGGAGGACGGTACCGAGGATCAGGAAAGAAATAATCCGGTAGGCGCGCTCGAGGAAGGAAAGATCGTAAATGAAAACTTTTACCACCGTGACACCAAAGAGTACGAGAGCCTGCCAGCGCAAGAGCGCGGAACGGCGTTGCACACCGAGAAAGATGAGCCCGGAAGCATAAAGTGTCCACAAGGCAGATAGCGCCAGGTGCTGCGCGAACTCGGCTTGCAGTCCCGCGGTATTGCGACCATAGAAGTCCCACAGCTCTAACGAGAGCGCGATGAGGGCATACACATTGATCAGTACGGCGAAAATGGCGATCTCGGCGCGCTCACCTTCTCCTACGGAAGGGATGTGATCGCGCGCGGCCCAGAGCGAGACGCCGAAGCAGGCAATCATCACCAGGTAAGCGGCGAAACGCTCGTTAAAGAGGAACTGGCCGGCAGGCGGAGGAAGAAACAGCACTCGCAGAGCCGCGATGGCGAGAAGAAAGTAACCGGCTTGGCGAAGGAAGGTGGCCGCGGCGCGAAATCCGCTCCAGACGAGCATGGCGCCCTCCACGGCGAAGGCAAGCGTGATCCATTTGCCGTCGAGGCGGATGGGGATGGCCAGCGTGGCGAAAGTAAGCGCAAGGCCCGCAAACAAAAAACGCGCGAGGGGCAGCCGCCCATCTGCAGGTGCCGACATCAAGCGTGCAACAACAAGATGCGCCGCAGCAAGCGCCAGAACAAACAGGGTGAGCGGCCAGCGGTTTTCCGGCCACAGGATGGCGTAGAGCGCTCCGAGATACGCAAAGGCGTTGAGCAACTGCACGACGATGTCGAGCTCCCCCAGAAGCCCGCTCAGGGCACGAATGACAGGTAGAGCCGCATAGACAAGGAAGAACAGGCTTGCGAACAACACCGTGCGCTCGAGCGGATGTGTGCGGTGGTAGAACTCGCTAAACCAGCCCCAGTAATAGAGTTGTGAAAACACAAAAGACAGCGGCGCAAGACTGACCCAGCTTTTGCGTGCGCCGATCACCAGAAAACCCGTACCAAGAATGAGCAGGTAAGTGAAAAGGACGACTTGCTCATCTTTCCCCGAGCTGACAAGAAGAGGAGTGAGAAATCCGCCGATCAAAGAGAGAAGTGCGATGCGCTGCGAATTGCGGCCGAGCGCGACTGCCGCCATCAAGGCTGTGATCAGGATCATGGCCCAGAAGCCGATGTCGCGGCTATACAGCGAGTAATACTGGCAACCGGCCCAAACGGAGACGTACAGCGTCGCTTCTCCCAGGCCTGCGATGCCTTCGGAGAAATATGCGTAACCGCGGCCAAGAAGCCACTGGCTCCAGGGAAGCATCAGGGCTCCGAGGAGAATGCCGATGGCTACGCGGCCGGAAGGGCCGATCCAGTTATTGTCGAACGCTAGCTTGAGGAAGTAGGAGACCGCGAAGAGGATCGCCACAATCCCAATTCGGTTGAACCACCGGCCGGCGATGCGGGTCTCCAAATCCAGCGAAGAACCCTTCGCCGAATAGGATACGTGAATCGCGGGCGCGGAGATCGCTCCAGGGGCGGACGCACCAGGCTGAGCCGTTCTTGGTGGGGCTGGCGGAGGAACAGGTGGCGGCGGGGTGTGTAACGAAGGGGCGCTCGGCGGCACAACTGGATGAGCTTGCGCAACGGTGGGTCGCTCCTGCAGCGGCGAAGGCGGATGAGGAATGACCGCCCCCGAGGACCATCTATTTTCCAGGGCGACGAGGCGCTGCTCCAGGTTGTAAAGGCGCGCAGTCAGTTCTTGAGCATCTGGCGCGGGCAGCTTTTGTTCAAGCGAGCGTACGCGTACCAGGGCAATGATGGCAGCGATGGGGCCGCCAATCACCAGGAGAACCACGAGGACTCCAAGTAGCTCCATTTTGAGGATGACCCGGCTGGGCGGGATTAGAACACAGGATTAGGGGGTAGAGAAGGGCGAGTTTCGATAGCATTGGGTTCCACTTGGAGGCGAAGCACCCTGTCCGAAGGGGCAGGTTTTCCACAGGGGGTACAGCGAAACTGGAGCGAATTCGTGACGGATTCTTCAGAAATTAATAAAGCATTTATTTTGTGTACGATACGTAGAATCGGCCCAAGTTGGTCGGGTACTAGGAGTTTGGTTTAGTGGCAAAAATGTGCCCTCTGTACCATCGCCAACTAGTCCCCGCCTACTGTCTAATGGGACAGGTTCAGGGGAAATGGACCGAAAGAACAGGGTCTTGCATCTAATTACCTGATAAACGACGGAAGGGAAGTAGGAGCGCAGGGTCGGGCAGACGAATAGAGGCGAGGGATGAAGAACAAGGACAAAGGCCGGAAATGGATGTGGTGGTTTTTGGGAACGGTAGCAGCGTTTCAGTTGTACTTTGTGCGAGAGCTGCTTGCTGCCTTTGCGCTGTTTGCGTTGGGTTTCGCGGCAATTGCGTTCGTCGTGGTCAGCGTTTACATGGCGCAGAAAACCTGGGAAGTTGCCGTGGAGAGGATTGCAGAGAGCAGTCATCCTGTCGTGAACCTGGCACGGCGTGGAGTTGGCGCCGTGGAAGACTTGGTCCGGAGGCCGATCCGGGTACGCGGGACGGGTTCCGAGCCGGCCCGCTAAAACGTCTTTAAGGAGTTTCTGGCTTTGCCAGAGCACACGCGGAGCATCGTGAACCTGCCTCCTTCAGGTCCAACGGCCGCTCCGCAGAGGTAGATTGAAGAAAAAGGGCCAGCCGGCTTGATTCACCGGTTGGCCTTTTTTCCATTTTACTTAAGTCAAGTCGCGATCCGGCACCTTGGGGAGAGGCAATTGCGCCCCAATTCCTGTGATGACGGCCACAGACTTAAGACCATAGCGCGAGAGACAGTAAAGCATCTGGTGAGCTAGAGTTGTGAAATGAAGGAGGTGCGATGCGACTTTCCGTTAGGGGATTTGCGATTGCGTGTGGACTCTTATGGGCAGGCGGCATTTTGTTTGTGGGATTGATTCATCTGGCGCGTCCGGAATATGGGGCGAGCTTTCTTCAAGTGATGGGCTCCGCCTACCCGTGGTTCCACGGGGCCCGGAGCATCGGAAACGCATTGGTGGGTACCCTGGATGGTCTTGTGGATGGACTGGTGGGAGGAGCGCTTTTCGCCTGGCTTTACAATCTCGCGGCGAGAGCCTAAGCGATTCCCCGAGCCGGGTCTGGAACCCGCAGCTCTTTTGCCGTCCGGAAACGCCAGGGCCTTTAGCCTGTCGGTAATCTGGGATGTTGACGTACTTCGCTTAGAGCGAGCGAAGCGCCGCTGCCACGGGACGTCCCGCTGCTCGAACCGCAGGTGGGATGCCTCCGAGGACACCCATAATCAGCGCGAAAATGACGCCTTCCACGAGCAGGGCCGGGGTGATCTTGAAGGCAAAAGCGATATTCGAGAAGGTTTGGAAATTCATCGTGTTGGTGGCATAGCCGTCCAACGGCAAAACAGCAAGGCAGCCAACCAGCCCGCCGACGAAGGAAATCAGTAACGCTTCTACGAGAAACGAAAAGACGACCGCGCCTCCCGCGAAGCCAAGGGCACGCATGGTGCCGATTTCGCGGCCGCGTTCGGAGACGGCTGAGTACATGGTGTTCAGCGCGCCGAAGATAGCGCCAATCGCCATGATACTAGCTACCAGGCCGCCGAGAACCGTGATCAAGGTGGTCATGACCCGCGACTGTTTCGAGTAATAGTCAATCTCACGGGTCACGTCCACGTTCATGCGCGGATCACTGGTGAGCGCATCCTTGAACTTGTCGAATGCCGCCGGCGAAGTCAAATGCGCGGTGACCGACTGAAAAAGGTTGTCGGGTCGCTTAAGGACCTCGTTGAGAACCGGAGCGTCACACCAGATTTCGGAATCAAACGCCGAACCGCCGGCGTCAAATATGCCGACGATTTTCCAGCGGCCGCCGCCGAAATCCACGGTGTTGCCGACGGCAAGCGGGACATAACGCTTCGAGCTGTTTTCGCCCACGACCACACCCTCGTAGGTTTTGGAAGCGTTCCGGCCGACCACCAACTCCGCGAGACCCGATTGAAACATGCGGCCCTGCACGATTTTCACGCCCCGGCGGACTTCCAGAACATTTGGGGCAACGCCGCGGACCTGGACGTTGGCGTCAGCGCCGTTGGAAATGAGCGGAAACGGCATAACGCCTACAACTTCCTGAGTCACCAGCGGGGCGCCGTGAGCGTCGCGAGCCACGCCGGGCGCATCGTCAACGATCTTCACGGAATCCAGAGTGACCGCCCCCATCATTTCCGAAGGAGCGCCGGCACGGAGGACGAGAGCATTATCCATGGATCCGGAGTTGACCAGAGTGGCGCGAAAGCCGTGCGCGAGAGAGAGCATGGCAATGAAAACACCGACGGTTCCGGCAATGCCAAGAACGGCGACGATGGCGGAAGTCCAACGCGCCTTGACACTGCGAACATTGTAGATGAGAGGGATGGCCACGTCAGACCCTCCTCAGAGCATTGACCACGCGCATGCGCATCGCGCCAATTCCGGGAATCAGGCCGCTGGCGATGCCGACGATGATGGCAACCACCAAGCCCAAAAGCAGAACTGATCCGGGAAGCGCGAGGTTGGGAAGCATGCTAGCGAGGCTGACCTGGAGCACGGGCATCGCGAGTATCGCCAAACCCAGCCCGAGAAGACCCCCCAAGAGCGCAATCACGACGGATTCCGCGAGAACGAAGAACAGAACCACAACATCGGAATAACCGATGGCCTTGAGGACCGCGAGTTCTGACGTGCGTTCGCGGACGGAAATGGCCATGGTGTTGCCGGTGACCAGCAGGAGTGTGAAGAAGACCACCGCACCGATCGAAACGATCAAAAACTGAATATTGCCAAACTGCTTGACCCAATTCGCAGCGAATGCGGATTCGGCCTCCGTTTTGGTTTCGTTCGGCGAATTGGCGAATTCCGCGTCAATGGCCTTGGCGATGCGGGGCGCGTCGTCGGGTTTATCAATGCGAATCACGTACCAGCCGATCTGGCCCTTCACGCGATCGGGGATCTTCTCTTCGAAATAGTCCCACTGGAACCAGAATTGGGTCTCGTCATCCTGAGGACGCGTTCCATGATAAATCCCGTCCAGGTTGAATTCCCAGGCGCCGCCGCCATACAAAGTTGTCTTGATGGGAATACGGTCGCCGATTTTCCAGCCGAAGCGCTTGGCCGTTTTTGCGCCGGCGATCGCGCCCTGGCGGTCCTTGATGAAATTGGCCCACTGATCATCAGGGACGACGAGCTCCGGGAAGACCTGCCGCTGAGTATCCGGATCAATCACGAACTGCGGGAAAAAATTCTTCTCGTCCTGGTAGATGCCTCCGAACCAGTTGTTGTGCGTGACGTATTTCACGCCGGGAATGCTCTGGATCTTGTCCGCGTAGGAGAGAGGGATGAGGTTGATGATGGACGTGCGGTTGATGGTGACGAGGCGATTCGCGCTGGCCAGCTCCGCATTTCCTATGAAAGCGTCTCGGACGACGGCGAGAAAAGAGAAGAGGAAAAGCGCCACTGCAAAAGAGCCCAAGGTAAGAAGCAATCGCACTTTCTTGCGGAAGAGATTGGCGAGGATGAAACGGCTGAATTTCATGCCGCACCTCCCACCATCACGCCCTGGGGGGTCTTCTTGGCCTCCACAAGCACTCCTTTATCCAAGTGCAGCGTTGTATGGGCGCGGGCGGCGACCACGGGATCGTGCGTCACCATCAGCACGGTTTTCCCATGCTTGCCCACAAGCTCTTCGATCAGCCCCATGATTTCGTCGGCGCTCTTGCGGTCCAGGTCGCCGGTGGGCTCGTCGCAGAGGAGAAAGGTGGGGTCGGAGACGATCGCGCGGGCAATGGTGACGCGTTGCTCCTGCCCGCCGGAAAGCTGGCGGGGGTAATGGTGCATGCGGTCCGCCAGGCCAACGATCGAAAGTGCCGTCTCCACGTGGCTGCGCCGCTCAGATTTCGAAAGTTTGGTAAGCAACAGTGGAAGCTCCACGTTTTGATATCCGGTGAGAACTGGAATCAGGTTGTACATCTGGAAGATGAAGCCGACGTGGCGAGCGCGCCAATTCGTCAGCTTGCTGGAGGACATGTGCGTGATTTCGTCCCCGGCGACGGAAATGGTCCCAGCCGTGGGGACATCCAGGCCCCCGAGAAGATTCAGCAGTGTCGTCTTGCCCGATCCGCTGGGTCCCATGAAAGCGACGAAATCGCCCTTGTCCACGTCCAGGTTCAAACCCTGCAACACCTGGATGACCTCGCCGCCGCGGCGATATGTTTTATTGAGGCCGCGGACCTGAATCAGCGCGGAAGATTGACCGTTGTTGTTGACGTTTACCATGCTTCTCTCCTATTGTCGCACCTGGACCTTATCGCCATCTTTTAACCCTTCGGGACCGCGCACGACCAATTGATCTCCGCTATTGACGCCGGCGATGACTTCCACATCGCTCCCGATCTGCGTGCCGAGGCTGACCGCCCGGCGTTCAATTTTTCCGTCGCGCACGGCAAAAACGTATGATGACTTTCCGTCCGTATGCACCGCGGTCTGCGGAATGATCGCTTTCGCTACGGGAGCCCCGTTATCCTGCTTCGGTTTCTTGGACTCCCCTTCGTTCAGAAAGGCCACTTTTACGCCCATGTCCGGAAGGATTCTTGGGTCGAGCTTGTCGAACGAAATGCGCACCTTTACGGTGGCCTTTTCCCGGTCCGCCGTGGGAATAATGGTCCTGACGTGGCTCGGTATTTGCCAGTCGGGATAAGCATCGAGAGTTGCAATGACCTTCTGGCCCGGTTTAACCCGGGAGATATAAGCTTCGTTTACGTCCACTTCAATCTCGTTCGAATTCATGTCCACAATGGTGGCAATGCCCGTGCGCGTGAAGCCTCCCCCTGCGGAAACGGGAGAGACCATCTCGCCAACCTGCGCGTCTTTCGAGACGATGATTCCGCTGAACGGCGCACGGATCACGCAGTTGTCAACGCCCTGCTGCGCCTCCCCCACAGTGGCTTGGGCGGCGTCCGCTTGCTCCTTGGCAAGCGCAATCTTGGCCTGGAGACTCTTCACGTTCGTGCGTGCCGTGTCCAAAAACTCCTGGCTCTGCACCTTTTCGTTGCGGAGTTCCTCCGCCCGGTGAAGTTCGATCTCCGCATACTGGAGTTGCACCTGAAGATCCGGAATGGCGGCCTTGGCGGCAGCGACGTTCGCCACAGCCGCGTCCAGCGCGCGCTTTGCGTCCGATTCGTCCAGTGTCGCCAGGAGCTGGTCCTTGTTGACGAACATCCCCTCGTCAAAAAATACTCCCGTCACCCGTCCAGTGATTTTTGCAGCAACTGTTGCCCGCCGGCGTGGCGTCACATAGCCGCTGGCATTCAGCAAAGTCTCGGCCTGGGGGCCGCTGGGAGCGCGCGCGGCGGCGACTTCCACCACGGCGGCTTTGCCGCGGAGAGCGAACACTCCGCCTGCAACCAGCACCAGTACTCCGAGCGATGCGGAGAAAATGCGCCAAAACTTACCTCCAGTCCCGGATCGGGCCTGGTCATGGATTTTCAGGGAAGAGAGATCGGCGGCCGGCATTTGAAAAAGTATGCTCCCCTAAGGTGATGTTTTCGACGAGACCGCAAATTGCGCGGCAGAGGATCATCCGGGCTACGGGGGGCCCGGGCTCGTTCTTGTCCCCTCTACTATACGCAAATTTCACTCACTTTCTATCAAGAGCTTCTTGCCTCGCGCAGTGGCAAATCGGCGAATGGCGCTCCTGCGCCGGTCAAACCGTTTGCCGCGCCGGGAGGCCGCAAGTCTCCAGAAGCTAATCGCCCTTCCCCACATGCGTCAGGCTATGGGCAAGATGACTGGAAGTCTTGTAGAAATTTGACCTTGCGGGCTCTTGTGGCTCCAAGGTGGTCATTCAGGTAGAGTTACGCGCGTGCGTAACCAGGCTGGATCTTACGGATGAAGGGGGAATCATGAACAGAGCGAAACTTTGGGCCATTTTGTGCGGGCTACCCGTCCTTGTCGTCGGCTCTTGTCTGACGAAGGCGCAGACCGAAGGCACCCAACTGGAGCACCCCAAGGAAATCGCCATTCGCGCCGGTCGCCTGATTGACGGGAAAGGCGAAAAGCCGATCGAAAACGTGCTGATTCTCGTGCAAGGCGAGAAGATCGTTTCGGTGACGTCCGGCGGCGCCGTCCCTGCCGGCGTGGAAGTCATTGATCTCTCCAAAGCGACAGTGTTACCGGGCTTTGTGGACGCGCACACGCACGTGCTGTTGAACGGAGATGTAACCGCGGCCGACTACGATAAACAGCTGCTGAAATATTCGATCCCCTACCGTGCCATCCTCGCCGCGCGCAATGCGCAAATCGCCCTCGGCCATGGTTTCACGACCTTGCGCGATCTCGAAACCGAAGGCGCGATGTATGCCGACGTGGACGTGAAAAATGCCATCGCCAACGGCGAAGTGCCCGGGCCGCGCATGCAGGTCGCCACTCGCGCGATGGCTCCGACAGGGATGTATCCGCTGCTCGGATACTCCTGGGAATTGAGGCTGCCCACAGGCGTCGAATATGTTGACGGCGTAGACGAAGCGCGCAAAGCCGTTCGCGAGCAGGCCATGTACGGTGCTGATTGGATCAAGTATTACTCCGACCGAGGCTATTACTACACACCAGATGGCGTGCTACACAGCAAAGTGAATTTCACGGACGATGAGGCGAAGGCCATCGTGGACGAAGCGCACCGCATCGGCAAGAAAGTTGCCTCTCACGCGATCGGAAGCGATGGCATTGCAGCTGCTCTGCGCGCTGGAGTGGACACGATCGAGCACGGCGTTGGTCTGACGGATTCCGAAATGGACGAAATGGTTCGGCGAGGCGTCTATTGGGTGCCGACCGTCACTGTAGTGGCGTATGTTGCCCCCGGTCGCGGCGGAAATTGGGTCAGGATGGTCAACACCGAAAAAGCGGCCTTCCAGGAAGCGCTCAAGAAACGCGTGAAAATCGTCCTCGGCACGGATGCCGGCGGTTTCGATTGGAAAGACGTGAACGAAGCCGAAGAATTCAAATACTACGTGGAGTACGGAATGACGCCCATGCAAGCGATCCGCTCCGGCACTTCTGAAGCGGCGGAACTCCTCGGCTGGAGCGACAAGATGGGCACGATTGAGCCGGGAAAATGGGCCGACATCGTGGCCGTAAGCGGCGATCCTCTGAAGGATATCAGCGAATTGCAGCGCGTAAAATTCGTGATGAAGGGCGGCGTCGTTTACAAGAACGAAATGAAATGAGCGGCGCGCGAAGCCGCGCCTGTTGCGCGGATCTTGCAAGGCTTGTGCGCAAAATCAACGCACCGGGGACGAGGCCTGCTATGGCGCTACTTTCTCCAGTGGCTTGGCCTGGATGGAAAGCAATTCCACTTCAAAAATGATCGTGGCGTCTGGGCCGATATCCGGGCCAGCCCCGCGGTCGCCGTAGGCCAGATCGGCGGGGACAAAAAGCTGCCACTTCGATCCGACGGGCATAAGCTGTAGAGCTTCCGTCCAGCCCTTGATCACCTGGCCCACAGGGAAGGTCACAGGTTGGCCGCGCTTGTAGGAGCTGTCGAATTCCTTGCCATTGATCAGCGTCCCCCGATAGTTGCAGACGACCGTGTCGTTCGCCGTCGGCTTCGCTCCCGTGCCCGGTTGCAGGATTTTGTATTGCAGGCCGCTGGGGAGCGTGACGACCCCATCTTTTGTCTTGTTCGCGGCGAGAAAGGCTTCGCCCTCCTTCTTGTTCGTTTCCGCTGCTTCCGCGCGAAGGGCTTCCTGCTTCTTATTCATTTCCGCCTTGAGCGAGGTCAGCGCCTCCTGAGCTTCCTGATCCGTCAGCAGCGTTTTTTCTCCGGTCATCGCGTCCTTCAACCCCCGCGCGAGAATCGCCGGATCCACATCCACGGCATCCCGGTGCAGTCCCTTCCCGATGCTCATGCCGATGGCGTAGCTGGCCTTCTCCTTATCCGTTTTCAAGACCAGCGGCCCCGCCGTCTTTTTTGCGGCCGCATGCCCGGTTCCGGCCGTGGATTTGTGGGCCGTTGTCGCAGGCGTCTTCTGCGCCGGAGCGCTTTGCGCGCTCGAAGGCGTTTGCTGCGCGTCCGCATATAAGAAGGGCAGCAAACCGGCCGCCAAAAATGCACTTCCAAGAATGAATGGTTTTCTCATAGACCCATTGTCACATTCGCGTGCCTTCGGAGCAATGCTGCCCTCGCTACACGATTCTCTGACCGCACTAAGGCGCAGTCACGCCACGCCCGTGCCCTTGCTCGATTCTTTCTGGAGAAACAGGAGGTCAATCAAAGTCTTCGCGGGGAATATGGCCGCGAAGTCCGGCTAGCGGATCGGATGCATCCGGCTCATCGTGATCCAGACGGACAAAATCCAGAACACCACCCCAATGCCCGCGGCGAGCCCAAACGCTTTCATTCGTTCGATCCCGTCCACCTCTTCGAAGACCAGCATCAGGACGGCAATGCCGGCGATTCCGGAAAGAAGTCCGCCAACGATCGGAACAACCGCCAGCCATTGGTAGAGCTGTCCCAGCAAGAACGCGCGGAGGAGCGCAGCGTAACTCCCCTTTGCGCCAAAGAACGCTTTTGCCAGTACATGCGCCAGCCCAATCTGCAATACGATCCAGATGAACGAAAAAATGAGAATGAAAACATACTGGATAGCGATGAATGTCCACGGCACCGGACGGCCGAGACTGATGATGCGCAGGGTCAATACCCCCAGCGGAAACGCCGGAGCCAATGCCAGAATCAGGAAGCCGTATAAGAGGGAATTGTCGTCTCTCGACGCGCGTCGTACCGCCGCGTCGTCCCAGCGCAAAATCCGGAAAGCTTCCCGGAAATAGTACACCGGGTCAAAACGCAGCCCGGGCGGAGGCGCTGTTTCCTCGGGAATTGTCATCGGAGCAATCCCGGCGCAGTGATGCGTCAGCCCGTAGTCTTGTCCGCAGACGGGGCATTGCATGCGTCCTCACATTCACGCGCTCAAACCCACGGCATCGCGCGCACACGGATCGCGAGAGCGCACAATCTACCACATTCGCATTCGGCTACGTTCAGAATTCGGGCGGGATGAACTTCTTGTTATCGAGCGACAGGCCCTCGCTTGTGGTTTTGGAATGCTGCTCCACCGCCCCAACCGCGGCGACAAGGCAGGAATAGAAAAATGCCCGCAGGCTCTGACGGAATTGCTCCGTTAGCTGGTCGGCGGTCCGGTGGACATCGGCCTCCAGCGACTGCCGTCGCGCATCGCACGCGCTGCGATGCTGCGCATCCAGTGCGGCCAACGACGTGGCAATGTGCTGCGTGGTTTCCTGCATGGACAGGCCCGCGTGCACGTCCGCCTGCCTTTGGAATTCGTCCAGAGCTTCGCGTGCGGCCGTGTGCACCGTGGCGCGCGCTTCGGAAACGTTCGCTTGAAGGTGTGAAAGAGTCTCCCGCAATATGCTCTGCGCGCTCTCGTTCAGCCGAACCAGATGCCGCTCGGTGGTCTGAGCGGCGCCGCGCTCGAATTCTTCCGTGGCCTGCCCCAGCGACTCCGCGGTCATCGCGGCAAGTTGCGGCTCCATGTCGCGAATGGCATTTTCGGCGATCTCTTTCGCCTGGTTCAGATCGCTGCGCGCCTGCGTCGCTTGACGGTCAATGCGCTGGGCAATCTCCTCGGCCCGGATGCGGAAACCGTCCATTTGCGAATCCCATCGCGAGCGCGCTTCATCCAGGCGGTCTTCCAGCCGCGCCAGCAATTCTTCGCGCGAGGTGTGCACCAGGGAACTGCGATGCTGCGATGAAGTTTCCGAGACGACACTCAGGGCGGATTGCCGCGCGTCGTCAATCGAGGTCAGCGCTTTGGCGAGAGCCGGCGCGAGATGTTGTGCAAGCGCGGCTTTCACCGCAGCTTCCGCCGCTTGCTGCAGCTTTCCCTGCACCGCCGAAACGAGCTGGTCTGGCGTAACCACCACGCGGCCCGGCCGCGCGGCCTCTCCGGCTTGCGGCATTTGCAGCACAGGAGCGCTCTTCGTCGAGCTGCCGATCTCTTCGACGGTCGTGGCCTCCGGGTCAACGGGCATCGGCAGAGTCTGTGGTTCCGGCTGGCGAATCGGCGAAAGCATGTCAATCATGCGCGGCGCGCGCGCCGTGCCGGTAGCTGCTCCCGAGGTCGAAGTCGAACTGGAAGATGAAGTCGAGGTTTGTCCCTCGAAGGCGCGCATCCAATCCTCTGGCGGCGAAGGAATGTTCCACACGTTTGCAGGCGCCTCGAGCTCCACGCCGACGTGATACAGCTCGCGAACCGTGCGCGGCATGTGCACGGATTTCACCTGGGCACGAACCGTGCGCAGCGGTTCTCCCAGCGCGGTCTCCCCAATCTGCAGCGTCACCCAGGATCCGATATGGCAATCGTGGCGTGAAGGGTAGCGGCAGCCATGGAGATTCAGGCTCACCGGCGCCGTGCGTTCCAGGAATTCCTGGCCGAATCCGTCCTGGCCGGAAATGAGGATTGCTACCGGATACTCGATGCGGCTGCTGCGGCGCGATTCCACGCCGGAAAACTTACGCGGCGAATCAATTAGGGTGGTGTAACTCAATTTTGTGCTCCACCTCTAAAATCCAAGGATGCCAAGGAAAGCGCGCCAAAGCGGCCGCGTTACCGAGAGGACGCGAACCGGTGGGACGCCCTGGCCCGCTCCGAGCACGATTGCGTGCGAAGAGCTACAGGAATTTAGCAAGTATAGTAACAGTCCACCCAATGCGCAACGCCAGCTTGCTGCCTTTTCGCGCCCGCCCGGGTCTCTCTAGTAGAACGCCGCCCCACCGTCCACGTTAATGGATTGCCCGGTCATGGCGCTGGATTGGTCCGAGCACAGGAACAGCGCCGCGCTGGCGATTTCATCTGCAGTCTGGCCGCGGCCCTGCAAAATGGTGTTGAGAAATCCTTCGAGCTGCGCCTCCGGGCTCACCTGGAGCCTTCTCGCCAGCACCGCGCCCAGCTCCTTGGACATGGAGGTTTCCGTAACCGGACCGGGACAGATGGCGTTGATCCGCACTCCCTTGCGCGCTGCCTCTGCCGCCGCGTACCGCGTCAACCCGAGCAACCCCGCCTTCGCCGCCGCGTAGCCCGACCCCCAGGAAAAGGCGGCCTTCGCCGAGAGACTGGATATGTTCAGGATCACACCGCTCTTTCGCTCGTACATTTCCGGCAACACAAGCTGCATCAATTGAAATGCAGACCGCAGATGCACAGCGATCACGCGATCGAATTCCCGGAGTGGATACTCTTCGACGGGAACAACGGGCCCATAGTGCCCGCCGTTGTTCACTAGAATGTCTATCCTGCCCAAGCTCTCCCGCGCCGCCGCAACCATCCGCGCGCAGTCCTCTTCCTTCGCCAGGTCCGCCGCAACGAACTCAGCCCGGCCGCCCTGCCTCGTAATCTCTGCTGCGACCGCCGCGAGTTCGCTTTCGCTCCGTGCCGTCAAGAAGACCGGCGCGCCCTCTTTTGCAAAGCGATGTGCGATGGCGCGCCCAATCCCCCGGCCCGAACCCGTAATCAGCGCGCACCGGTCTTTGAGGATCATAGGAGCATGAGGATATGAGGAACACAACGGCGAGGCAAGGCCGCCGCTGCGATCGGAGATCGAAGCGAGCGCCTACGCCTTGGCGGACTCCCCCGAGGGAAATTTCGTGTATTCTTCCACGCCGAACAGTTTCAGCATTTGATCCTGCTGCTCTTTGGCCACCGCGTTGATCGCTTCCACGCCCGAGGCGCCTTTCCCCACGCGATAGCGCAGTTCGCGTTTTCCAATGGGGGTCTCGATGATTTGCAGCAGCGCATCGGCTACTTCTTGCGGATCGCCTGCGGCTTGATCGAGCAGCGCGCCGATAATGCCCGGCACTTCTCGGGTGCGCCCATACGGTGCGTTGCGCGCGACATCCTCGCCGGCTTCAATCTTCCCAAAGATGGCCGTGCGGTATGCCCCCGGCTCCATGCTCACGGAATCTATGCCGGAAGGCGCCAGTTCGTAGCGCAGCGCTTCCGTCAGCGCCTCCAATGCGAATTTGCTGGCGCAGTAAAGCCCCATCGCGGGAAATACCGCACGCCCCGCGCCGCTGCTGACCTGGATCAACAAGCCGCTTCCCTGCTTGTGCAGTTGCGGAAGCGTTGCGCGAACCATTCGCAGCACACCGAAAAAATTCGTCTCGAAAATCCGGTGCGCCTGCACCAGGGTGAAAGACTCCGTCAGTCCCATGAAGGCGATACCGGCATTGTTCACCAGTACGTCAATCCGCCCCGTGTTCCGGATGACCTCACTCACGCACTGCTCGCAGGATTCGTCCTCAGTGACGTCCAGCTCCACGCTTTGAATATTCAGCGACTCGCGATCGGCCAATTGCTGAAGCTCGCGCGCGGCGGCCGCATTTTTGCCCTTCAGGTTTCGCATTGCGGCAAAAACGGAATAGCTGTGACGAGCCAGGGTTTCCGTGAAAAGCCGGCCGAACCCCGTACTTGCGCCGGTAACGAGAACCACTTTTTGTCCGTTCGTCATGGTGCAACGAAGATAGACGTATCGGGGCGCCTGGGCAAGCACAACTGCGATTGGCTGGCGGCCCGGCGCTCGCAGAAGCCAAACTTTTAAGGGGTCCGCTATTTCTTCGGCTTCAGATCATTCAGAAAGCATTTCGCTGCTTCATTCACCTGGGCCGGCGAATAACCCTCGGACATCACAACTCGCGGGCCGATGGCATGAAACGCGAGCAAGTTATCGTTGGCCATCGGGAAAGAGAAAAACCAGAGTTGCTTGCATGAATTGAGCCAGCCTCTTCGGGAAAAGTTCGCAGCCATGGACTGCCCGAGTAAAGCCGCACCAGAAGCATTCTCCTTTAGTCCCAATTCTTGAGTTCTGGCCACAGCGTTTGTAGATTCTCCTTCAGGCCGAAGCACAGCAGAACGGGTTTGCGTTCGAGCGCGTAAGGATTTTCTTCGGTGGGCACAACTTCGCACGACGCGAAGTGGCTTCGCGTGCTCTCGTAATCTCCACCCAGCACGATGATGCTCTCTCCCGTATAGTTGCGCGGCCCCCAGAGAAAATAGCTCTGGTGCCCGCTGATGGCTCTGGGCAATCCATAGAGCGGACCGAAAAAATCAATCGCTGCCGCTTGCCCATAGTTGTTTCCGAAAATTGCCGTTTGCGCCTGCTGAGCTGGCGAAAGCGAATGGTACGCTCGCGCCGCCGCCTCCACCATCTCGATCCACCCGAATTCATCCGAATAGTGCTGTGGAAGCGGGGAGCCCATGTGGTAGTGCTCGGAGCGTGGCACCGCGAACGGCAAATGCGATTGGTATCGCAAGTAGGTAGCCACCGGAAGAATGGGAAGGGTCACCGGAAGCAGGAGGGCCACGCCCGCAAGTGGCAGCCCGAATGCCACAGGCTTCAGGAACGTCCGCGCCAGATTCGCCCGCCGCACCGCCACTCGTCCAGTGAAACGCTCCACCGCAACTCCCGCCGCCGCAAAAATCAGCGGATAAATCGGCGCCGAATAATAATTCTTCCCGTGCATCATTAGGAAAAATCCGACAGTGAATAGAAAAGCCCACCCAAAAACGCGGTACGCCCGCGCTTCTTTCGCGAACAAGTACCAAACCAACCCCGTGATCCACACCGGAAATCCCGTCAGTCCCATGATCAGGATTTGCTGCCCCAAAAATGCCACTGGAGATAGCACAATATCGCGCCCAGACTCCCGGATGTTGTGCATCAACTCCACAAACGGCCAATGATGCTGGATATTCCAAATTAGATTCGGCAGAAAGATCAGCAGCGCAACCCCTCCACCCGCAAGAATCCACGGCGAAAAAAGAAACTTCCGCGCGGAGGTCAAAAGCATCGCCGCCAGCAAGCACAGCGCGAATGCCGCCATCGAGTATTTGTTTTCCACTCCGAATCCGGCGATGAGCCCGAACCACAACCACAGTTTTGGCCTCGCCGTCCGAATCATGCGCAGAATCACGAACGCGCATCCCGTCCAGAACAACGGTTCGAACGCGTTCATGGCGAGCTGGTGGTCAATCACGTGCCACACGCCCGACGCCGCCGAAAGCGTCGCTGCCAGCGCGCATCCGAATCGTCCCGCGCCAAGTTCTCGCGCAAAATACGCCGTGAAAACAATGCGCGCCGCTCCTGCCGCAGCCGGCAGAAAAAGCAGCGCGGGCAACGAAGTTCCGATCGTGTGCCGTACCAGCCAAGCAAAAAAAACGATCAGCGGCGGTTGGTCCACGTAACCCCACGCTAAATGATGCGAGCAGGCCAGGTAGTACAACGCGTCCCGGAAATATCCGTACCGCGTGGACGTCACCATCAGCAGCAAGAAATAGGCGAACGCAATCGCGCAAGCCGGAAATAGATCACGAAGTAGGGGAGGTGATTCCCGCGCGGGCGATTCCATGGAGCACACAGGATAAAGGAGGATTTTCGGAAAAAGAAATTTCGTTCAGCGAAACTCAGGGCCTGGGCGTGCCCCAGTCCGATGGGGGGAATACCACCGGCCAGAATTGCGGCGCGGGCCGGTCAAACTCGAACGCCACTGCGGTGTGGCCGCCCGGAGGATTGTCCACACGCACTACCCGTGCGCCTTCCTCCGCGCCCGATTTCGGGTTGATCAGCACTATAGGCTGCCCAACCACCACTTCCATCTTGAGTTTCAGCAGCCCACCATGCGCGTTCACCACCAGCGTATGGGTTTCTTCGCGTTCCCGTTTGCGGTCATCCGTCTCCGCCACCACAGTGACGGGAATCTGAAGCATTACGCGTTCGCTACGCCGCCGGTTTTCCGGCCGCGATGAGGGAAGAATACTCACTCCGCGCCTCCGATATCCTTGTCTCCCAGTCTAGCCTCCATTTGGGGCTTTTTGATACTGTCCCGATGGGCGTGGTAAGGAATTTATAACTCCAGTACACTACACAGGCATCCGATGAGCACCTCTTGAACCCCGGTGATCGCCGCCTTTCTGGCATCGCACTTCCATTCTGAGCGCGCTTCGGCGGCCAGGCACATCCGTAGGCCTGGAAAATTGGATGCGGCCGGTTTGCGGCTTGGGTTATGATAGAGTCTTCTGAATTCAGTAAGATAGGATCAAGATGGCGACACCGTCAGCCGGAAAAGTATTGTTGAGAGTCAGGCCCCGCGGCTTTTGCGCCGGTGTGGTTCGCGCCGTGGACATTGTCGAGCTCGCTCTTGAAGCTTATGGCGCTCCCGTTTACGTGCACCACGAAATCGTCCACAACACTTATGTTGTAGAGCAGCTTCGCCGCCGCGGCGCGATTTTCGTCGAATCCATTTCGGAAGTGCCGCACGGGGCCGTGCTGGTTTTCAGCGCGCACGGCGTTCCTCCTGTCGTTCGGGATGAAGCCAAGTCGCGCTCTCTGAAGATTATTGACGCCACTTGTCCCCTCGTCACCAAGGTCCATTTCGAAGCCCTCAAATTCGCCCGCGAGGACCGCACCATCATCCTCATCGGCCACAAGGATCACCAGGAAATCGTGGGGACTTCCGGCGAAGCGCCCGACCGCACCATCGTCGTGGATTCCGTCGAAGCCGTGGACGCTCTCGAGGTTTCGAATCCCGAGAAGCTGGCATTTCTCACCCAAACGACTTTGAGTCTTTACGATACGCAGGAAATCGTTGCCCGCCTCCGCCAGAAATTTCCCAAGATCGTGGGCCCCAAAAGTGACGATATTTGCTACGCCACGCAAAATCGCCAGGAAGCCGTCGAGCTGGTCGCGCAGGACGTGGATCTCATCCTCGTCGTCGGTTCGCAGAACAGCTCCAATTCCAATCGTCTCGTCGAAGTCGCCCAGCGCCGCGGCGTCAAAGCCGAACTGATTGATTCCGCTTCGGACATTGATCCCGCCTGGCTCGATGGTGTAAAAAGCGTAGGCCTTACCGCGGGCGCTTCCGCTCCGGAAGTTTTGGTCGAGCAGGTCAGCGAACGCCTGGCAGAATTTGGCTATACCGATCAGCGCGATCTCGATCTGATCCGCGAGGATGTGCGCTTCACGCTTCCTCCGGAGCTGGCGACCATCGCGGCGGCCCCGCGCCGGTAAGAAAATCGCGAGGCCCAAACATTTTTGATGTGCGGCTGGAAGTCGGCAACCGCCGCAGGCTCGGAAACAAACAGGGAAGCAGGGGCCCGGCGCTACCCGCGGCGGCGCCGGTATACGTTTCATTCAGGAGAGCCACTTGGCGGTCAAAATCGTCCGTCAACCGAAGAAGATTGCCTTGATTGGCGCGCCGTCGAGCGCGGCGGCGTTCCTGCCCGGCAGCGAGAAGGCCCCGGCAGCTTTGCGCGCCGCCGGCCTCGTGGATCGCATCCAAAGCGCCGGCTATGAAGTCGTTGACCACGGCGATTGCGCACCCCGCCTCTTCGCGGACGACGACGAGCATCGCCGCGCCCGCAATCTGACCGAAATCGTTGCCGGCTTGAACGATCTGCGCACTCGCGCGGAAGTTGCCGCAAAGAGCGGCGCGCTGATTCTGGTCCTTGGTGGCGATTGCGCGCAGGTCATCGGTCTTCTTGCTGGCCTTCGCCGTTACCACAAGCATCTCAATCTCTTGTGGATGGACCGCGACGCCGATTTGAATACTCCGGCGAGCACCCCTTCCGGCCGCATTGACGGCATGGTCGTCGCCAGCATCCTTGGCCGCGGCGCACCGGAGCTTGTACGCTTCTGGGGCGAAACGCCGCTGGTTCGCGAGCCGGACATTCTGCTCTTCGGCCTGGAGCGGCTCGATCGGCCGGAGCAGGAATTTCTCGTGCGGTCGCCCATCCAGCCCGTTTATGCAGCGGATATCCAGTTCAAGGGCGGCGCTGCTTCCGCAATCGATGCTCTCGCTCATCTTCATGCTGACACGCGAGATTTCGTCCTGCATCTCGACACCGACGTGATTGCCGAAGAGGAATTTTCCGCCGTCAACGTGCCTGGCCCCGGCGGCCTGAAGTTCGAGGATGTTCGATCCTCCTTCGTCGAGATGGTTCGCAGCAAGAATCTTCTTGGCCTTGACGTCTCCCAGTACAACCCGGACAAAGATCCTGAGGGGAGCGGCGCCCGCAGACTCGTGGACCTCCTCGTCGAGGGACTTACGGCGCGCCTCGCTGCGCTGACGGCTGCCTCGCCGGCGGAGGCTCCCACGGGGTCCGGTGCCGAAGCCGCCGCGGAAAAGTCCGAACCTTCCTCTGCGGACCCCTCGGAGGAATCCTCGTCCGTTTGAAGTTGGATCTGCTGCCATCGACGGCTCACATCCCACCGTGTTTGCGCAGATAGCGCGCGAGGCCGAGCCAGGAGAGCAGCAATCCGCCGTTGAAAATGTAATGCTCCGCGTCCGCGCGCGTGTGGACGCGGCGAATTTCCGCCGCGGTTTCTTCCACAAATCTTTGCGCGGCCTCGTTTTCGTCTCCGTTCTCCTGCAACAGGCGCCGCGCCAGGGAAACCCAGTCGTCGAGCCGCTCGCGGTAACGCGCGATGTGCTCCGTTGGACGGTCCACGAAACCGAAGTGCGTCAGGAAGAGGCGCGAGGGGCGAAGCGCCTCGAGGGCATCGAGCGAACGGTTCCAAAGCGGGATGTCAATGTCGGGCGGAGGAACGGCGGGAAGGATGAAGGCATCGCCTTCGACGCAGATCCCCGCGGTATCTCCGACGAATGCGATTTTTGCCTCCGCATCCCAGTAGGTCACATGATGCGAGGCGTGGCCCGGCGTGTAGAGAACTTCGAGGGGCCGCTCGCCGATTGCGATGGTTTCTCCGCCGCGCAGGATTTTTAGATTTTCCGGGGGCACGGGAAGAAATTCGCCGTAGAGCCTTTGCATTTCGCCGCCGTAGAGACGCGAGGCGCTCGCCAGGAGCTTTGCCGGATCGGTCATGTGCGGCGCGCCCTTCTCGTGAACATAAACCTTGAGCTGGGGATTCTCCCTTACGAGCGAACCGGTGGCTCCCGCATGGTCCAGGTGAATGTGGGTCAGCAGGATCGCATTGAGATCGCAAATCTGGACGCCATGCGCTTCCAACTGACGGCGGAGAGTGGAAAGGGTGGATTCGGGCCCGGGATCAATCAGCGAGGTTGTCCCGTTGGATTTCAAAAGCACCACTCCGATTGAGCGAGACCGACCGGTCCAGTTCACATCCAGAATGCGAAGGTTTGTCATCTCCCGGACAGTGTATCGGAAAGGGTGGAAGGAAACCGGGGCTGGATTGGCGGCGGTCGAACTACCCCTACCCCCGGTGTTTTTCAGCAAGAGTGCGCAAGCGGAAGAAAAGAAAGGGGTTGCTTGAAAATTTGGATTTTCAAGAGTGCGCAAACCCAAGAAAGGAAAGGGGATAGATTTCGAGTTGATGGAGCGGACGGCAAGCGGAATGACAGAAGGCTGAGTGCGGACAGGGTGAGCAGGGGAGGGTTTCACGGTGCAACCGAGGGAACGGCGAGAAGTGGGCCAAGACACCGTACACTATTATAACATGGATGTCAATGGATATAATAGTACCGCTCAAGCCAGGGAGGGGAAGAGTTGAGCGCCCGAGCATCCCCGGTTTGAAGAGGTTCCGGGACCAAAGAGCCGGGCTGGCTCCTTAGGGCATCTTGGTGGGGGAAGCTTATTGCTGCTACACCAAGACCGGGATCCTGAGTACCGCCCAAGAGGGGAGCGATTCCTCCCACCATCGGCTTGGGTGAGGCAGGTCACGCGGGAGGGTGATTGGGGACACTGTCCTCTCGGATCAGCCCGTCCAGGATGCAGAAAGAGGGAGGGGACAAGTATGTCAGTCGCCCAGTCCCTCATCCAAGAGTACGTCTCACACTACCGCATCCTGGAACATCTGGGGAGCGGCGGCATGGGGGTCGTGTACAAGGCCGAAGACACGATGCTGCACCGCCTTGTGGCGATCAAATTCCTGCCCGATGAACTGGCCCACGACGATGTAGTCTTCGAGCGCTTCCGGCGCGAAGCACGGACGGCATCGGCGATCAATCACGCCAATATCTGCACCATTTACGAGATCGGCGACCATGAGGGGCGTCCGTTCATCGTCATGGAGTATCTCGAAGGGCGCACGCTGCGGCAAATCCTGCACGGGCAGCCGATGGAAACCGAGCAGCTGGTGAATCTCGCCATCGAGGTGGCGGATGCGCTCGATGCGGCGCACTGCAAGGGCATTACCCACCGCGATCTGAAACCGGGCAACATCTTCGTGACGAACCGCGGGCATGCCAAACTGCTCGACTTCGGCCTGGCGAAGCCGGGATTGGAAGGTGTCGCCTCGGACACGGGAACGACTCTGAGCCAAGACCGGCTCACGACTACCGGTTCGACTTTGGGCACTGTGGCCTATATGTCTCCCGAGCAAGCGCTCGGTAAAGACGTCGATGCGCGCAGCGATCTGTTTTCTTTCGGAGTCGTGCTCTACGAGGCCGCCACCGGCTCATTGCCGTTTCCCGGAGAGACAAGCGCAGCCGTCTTTGACGGCATCCTAAATCACAATCCTCCGCCCCCTTCGCAGCTCAACCACGCATTGTCCCCACAACTGGATCGCATCATTACGACCTGCCTCGAGAAGAATCGCGAAGTCCGGTATCAGAGCGCCGCAGAGGTGGGCGCGGAATTGAAACGGCTTAAGCGCGATACGGAGTCTGACAAAATTGCGGCGGTAGCGGGACTTGGACGGCAGCGCAGCCGACCGCTCGCAGGGATAGCCACAGCAATTTTCGTCGTTCTAGTCCTGGGGGCGTGGCTGCTGCTTACACGGTTCGGAAGCCCCGGGGAGCCGAGGGTTCTGGCAACCACGGAGCTCACCCGCGCGGGCGTCGGGAAAAAGGATAGTCTCGTTTCCGATGGCTCCCGGCTTTACTTCACGGAAGCGGGAAATTCCAAACTGGGGATCTTCCAAATCTCGGTTGCAGGAGGAGACGTCTCGGAAATTCCTTTCCCATTTCCTGTGGTGAGAGTTCATGCGATTTCGCCGGACCGCACCAGTCTGCTCGCAACAGGATTCACAGAGAAGAGTATGGAATTAAAACTCTGGTCCTTGCCTCTTCCCGCCGGTTCTCCCCGGGGCCTTGGAGACACCGGCGCCAGGGAAGGTGATTGGTCACAGGACGGCAGCAAACTGGTTTACGTGAATGGCAAGGACATTTTTCTCGCCAACGCGGACGGAAGCGGCGCGCGGAAGCTCCTGAGCGTATCCGGGGTGCCATCCGAGGTGCGATTCTCACCGGATGGGCGGCGCCTGCGTTACACGGTGAGCGACCCGACTCAAAACACCTCTTCGCTCTGGGAGGCGCGTGTGGATGGCTCGGGCGTACACCCGCTTCTGCCAGGTTGGAGCAATCCGCCAACGGAGTGCTGTGGCCGCTGGACTACCGATGGGCGCTATTACATCTTCCAGCGCATCGGGAGAACTTCGAATCTTTGGGCGCTCCGCGATACGACAGGCTGGTTCGCCGGGAGTGCGCCCCGGCCCATTCAACTGACCATCGGGCCGGTCTCTTTCGAAAATCCACTCCCCAGCCTGGACGGCAAGCGCATCTTCGCCTTTGGAACGCTGCAACGAACGGAACTGGTCAAATACGAGTCAGCGTCCCGGCAGTTCATCCCCGTCTACAGCGGACCTCCTGTCGGTGAAGTCTCGTTCTCCCGGGACGGCCGGTATGCTGCGTGGGTACTCTATCCAGATGAGACGCTGTGGCGCAGCCGTCCGGACGGCAGCGAACGAGTGCAACTTACGTTTGCTCCAGAAATTGCGTTTCTGCCACGGTGGTCGCCGGATGGGAGCACTATCGCTTTTGCCGCCGCTGAGCCGGGCAAGCCGTGGAAGATTTTCCTGGTGCCGTCGCAAGGAGGAACACCGCGTGAACTCCTCCCCGAGCGGCGCAACGAAATTGACGCGGACTGGTCGCCAGACGGGAAACAGTTGGTGTTCGGACGACTCTCGGCGCTTGCTTCGACTGAAGCGGTCAACATCCAGTTACTCGATCTCACGACGGGCCAGCTGAGCGTGCTGCCAGGCTCGGACAATTTGTTTAGCCCCCGGTGGTCACCGGACGGCCGGTACATCGCGGCGTTGACCTCGGACTACAAGACGCTGCTGAGGTATGGCGTGGCATCGCGAAGCTGGTCGAAATGGGTGGAATCGCTGGACCAGCAAATCTCGTATCCCGCGTGGTCAACGGACAGCAAGTACATCTATTACGACAGTAACAACGAGTACTGGCGTATCGGAGTCAACCAGCACCAATCCGAGTCCGTGGCCAGCCTGAAAAATGTGCGCCAATTCAACGGGCGATGGGGCGCCTGGAGCACGGTTTCCCCCGATGGCTCTCCCCTGTTTGTACGAGATATCAGCAGCCAGGAGATTTACGCTCTGGACGTGCGCCTGCCCTGAACGGTGAAGGAAGAGACCTCCGCAAATGAACGAGACCCGTTGCGCGCGGGCAGGTGGAGAAACTCCCTAATTTCCAAATGCTTGGATTGACCGCCGTCCGGCCCGACCGGAAGGTATATTGGCGCAACCGCTCGCCGGACGCGTTACGCCCCCTTTCAAGGCAACGCGAAGTGCGACCCATCCGAGAGACTTCCAGGATACCGGCGCGCCATCCGTCCGAATCGCAAAGCCAGCGCCTGGAAGTGCGTTGTGCTGAAGTAAATTTGCCGTTACTGCGGAGATTCCGAGGCGAGGGATTGGCGAAGAGCTTCGGCGGAGCCGGAGAGGAGATTGCGGAGGACGGCGACTTCGGAAGTGATGGCAGTACGGAGAGAGGGCTCGACGTCGGGAGCGAAGAACGGCGAATGGTTGGAGGGCAGAGGAACGCCAGTGGATTCGGCTTCGGCGAATTTGGCGGGATCGGCGCCGCCGAGAGCGAAGTAGAACGACGGAATGCCGGCTTTGATGAATTCAGAATAGTCTTCGGAAGCCATGATCGGCGGAATTTCGATGACGTTTTTCTTGCCGAGGGTGGAATCCAGGACGCCCGTGAGGCGCTGGGCGAGAACCGGATCGTCGTAGACGGCGTCGGTGGATTCGTAGTTGTCAATCGAGGGAGGGCGAGGCGCACCGGCGGCTTGCGCTTCGGCGTTCACAATGCGGGCGATGGAAGCGAGCAAGTGTTTGCGGACTTCGGGCGAATAGCTGCGAACGGTGAGGCCGAGGACGGCCTGATCGGGAATGATGTTGTTCTTGGTGCCGGCCTGAAACGTGCCGACGGTGATGACCGCGGGATCGCCGGGTGCGATTTCGCGAGAAACGATCGTTTGGAGGGCCATGACGACTTGCGCGCCAATGACGATCGGATCAATCGCGGTTTGCGGTGCGGCGCCGTGGCCGCCTTTGCCGTAAATGATGATGCGCAAGGAATCGGAATTGGAATAACGAGGACCTGATCCAACGCCCACGGTGCCGGCGGGCAGATCGTTGCCAACGTGAAGAGCGACGCCAGCGTCGGGCTTGGGAAAGCGGGTGAGGAAACCGTCCTTGAGCATGGCGGCGGCGCCGCCGATGGTTTCTTCCGCGGGCTGGCCGATCAGGATGAGCGTGCCATGCCAGGTTTCTTTTGAATGGGCCATGATGGCGGCGGTGCCGATCAATGCGGCCATGTGGAGATCATGGCCGCACGCATGCATCACGGGGATTTCGCGGCCGGTGGGATCCTTGACATGGACCGTGCTGGCGTAAGGTAAACCGGTCTTTTCTTCGACCGGAAGGGCATCGAGTTCGGTTCGGAGCATGATCGTGGGACCTGCGCCGTTTTTCATGATGGCAACGACGCCTGTGCCACCGACGTGTTCGGTCACTTCATAGCCGAGTGTGCGGAGATGCGCGGCAAGCTTCGCGGCGGTTTGGATTTCCTGTCCGGAAAGCTCCGGATGTTCGTGGATGTCCAGGTACAGAGCGTGAGCTTGGGGATAAACGGAATCCACTTCCGTGGAGACCGAAGAGGATTGAGCAAGAACCGGAGAGGCCATGCACGCCAAAGCGAGGAACATTGTGAGTTTCATGGTGGGCGGATGATATATGCATTTCCGGCCCGGGATCAACGTGAGCGCTCGAGTTCTTGTAACCCGTACAGGGAACGGCTCCGCGGGGAAACCTTATTGAGTCCAGGGCGGAGTCCCATCGCCAAAATATGAAAGGACATCGGGCCCGGACCTCTGTACATTTTGCCAGTAGGCACCTGACCCTGCATTTCCTAGTCTCTGCGCCTTGCTCTTCGAGCGAGCAGGCCAACCAAAGCACACCTGCTTGACCAGGTGTGTGAGCAGATTCTTCGTGAAACTGGCTTCGGCGGGCGCAGGGCATGGGTGCACTTGCGGTGCCGAGGAGAGGTGGATTAGGCTATTGGCACCGCGTTTCGTAGATTCTGAGCACTCTCTTCCGCTGCAATGGCGGAGTCAGGGGAGAGAAGCAAAACAACCGTCGGCGGCCCGAGAAGTTGCGTGAGAGTCGGAGGAGGAGGGTCTGCCGGTGTCTCGGAGTGCGAGACACGCGATTGCCGGGTGGATTCAAGAGGTTTGGGGGCTCTAGTCACTAGCGTGGGGAGGAAAAACATGCGTAAGTGGTGTGCAATTGGGGCGATGGGGATTTTGTGTGCCCTGCCGCTATCCGCCCAGCAGACCGACAAGGATGCGGGCAAAACAACAACCGAAAAGACACAAGTTGCAGATGCGAATCTGGGGAACACGGCCGAACTAGGAAGCTCTTTGCGGACGGCGCCGGCAACGGGCTTCGCCGACGTATTTCCGACAACGCCGCGGCTGTTCCCGTTTCCAGCGGGGAGTCCGGCGAGCGGTGGCGAAGCTCCGGGGCGGATGTGGCCGAAGTTCGAATTGGCTGGGGCGTACCAGTATCTGGATTTCAAGCCCGGAGACCCGTTCAACACCTATGGAAACAACGGGGCTACCGGCTCGTTCGCGTACAACGCGACGAAATATCTCGGGCTGGTCGCCGAATTCGGGGGTTACGGCTCCGGTGGAAGGACGACGCCCGGAAACTCCACGTCGGGGAGCTTCATCAGCTACCTCTTCGGTCCACGGCTCAACTTGCGCCACTTCGACCATTTCGTTCCTTTCGGGGAATTTCTGGTTGGCGGAATGCACGCATCCAACGGCGTGACGGGGGGCACGAGCCAGGACGCTTTTTCGCTGGCAGCGGGCGGCGGGGCGGATGTCGTGCTGTCGCAACATTTCGCCTGGAGATTGGTGCAACTCGACTATGTAATGACGAACTTCTCGGGAACGTTTCTCAACCCCACAGCCCGGCAAAACAATTTTCGTGTGGGGACCGGCATCGTCTTCCGGTGGGGATTCCCCGCGCCACCTCCTCCGCCGAATCGTCCGCCCGTAGCGGCGTGTTCGGCGAATCCCACGTCCGTCATAGCGGGATCGAATGATGTGGTTGCGGTGCACGTGAACGCTAGCGATCCTGACAATGACACACTTACCTATACCTACACGGCGACCGGAGGAACTGTAGAGGGCACCGGTCCCGACGCGCGGTGGAACTCGACGGGACTGGCCGTCGGCACCTACACGGTGAACGTGAAAGTAGACGATGGCAAGGGAGGGACGGCTTCCTGTGCGGTGGATATTTCCGTTTCGGAGAAGCCCAACCATCCGCCGGTCATCTCCTGTGCCGCGGACCGGAGCCCAATTCTGCCCGGAGAGCGCACGGGAATTACGTCCACGGCGAGCGATCCGGATGGCGATCCGCTGACGTACAGTTACAGCACGACGGGCGGGCAAATCGTGGGAAGCGGACAGAAGGTGGAGTTCGATTCCACGGGACTGCAGCCGGGAAGCTACACGGTGAAGTGCTCGGTAAGCGATGGGCGGGGAGGAACCGCCGACGCGACGGCCAACGTGGACGTACAACAACCGCCGCCACCGCCGCAAGCAGCCAAGGTGGGCGACTGCGGTTACACCAAGCTGGGCGCGTCGCGCTTTGACAATGCCTGCAAGCGCGTCGGAGACGACGTGGCCTTGCGCCTGAACAATGACCCGAACGCCACGCTCGTGATCGTCGGGTACGCGGATCCGAAGGAGCCGAAAGCGGAAAAACTTGCGGCCACCCGCGCGGAACTGGCGAAGAAGTACATCGTCGAGAAGGGCGTGGATGAGTCGCGCATTTCCACGAGGGTTGGGGAAGCCTCGAAGGAAAAAGGCGAGGAAAAGGCCAACCGCCGCGTGGACTTCGTGCTGGTCCCGCAGGGCGCGACGTACTAGGCACCGCGACCGGTCTCCCGTCTTCCGCAAGCACCCAAGAAGGAGCGGAAAGGGAAACCGGGAGCAAGAAGAAATGAATGCCAGCGGGCTCTCCGGCTGAATACGGGGAGCCCGCGTTTTTTTGGCCGCCTGAATTGTAAGATAGAGTGCAGATGAACAAGGAAAATTCGAGCAGGGCACGGCTGACCAAGACGGCGATGCTGCTCGCCGCAGCAATATGTGTGGCGATACCCGCGAGGGCGCAGCGATGGGAGCGGCTCGGGCCGGAAGGCGGCGACGTGCTCTCGATGGCCGCGGGGGTGGACGGCACCGTGTATCTGGGAACGGCGGATGGGCACGTGTTCGCCTCTGCGGACGCCGGGAATCACTGGGAATTGCGCGGCCGCGCAGGGCACCGCCGCGATGGCGTGGTGCAGACGTTAATCGCGGACCATGCCACTCCGCAGCGGCTGTATGCGGCGGTGTGGTACCTCGATCCGGCGGCAGGGGGAGGGGTGTTTCGAAGCGACGACGGCGGGCGAACCTGGCAGGCGGACGGATTGGCGGGCGAAGCTGCGCGCACGGTCGAGCAAGATCGTGCGAAACCGGAGGAGTTGATCGCCGGAACGCGGACGGGCGTGTTTCGAACGGAGAATTCCGGAAAAACGTGGGAGCGCATTTCGCCGGCAGGAGATCCGGAATTGCGAAATGTGGATTCGGTTGCCGTGGATCCCCACGATGACAATGTGATTTACGCAGGGACGTATCACCTGCCGTGGAAAACGGAAGACGGCGGGAAAACCTGGAAAGCGATTCCCGCGGGGATGATTGACGATTCGGACGTGATGAGTTTGCGGATTGATCTGGATATTCCGGGGACGATTTTTGCCAGCGCCTGCTCGGGCATTTACCGCAGCGAAAATGGCGGCGCGCAGTGGGTGAAGTTGCAGGGGATTCCGTTTTCTTCGCGGCGAACGCAGGAGATCGCGCAGAATCCCGCTCGACCCCAAGAGCTTTTTGCGGCGACGACGGAAGGACTGTGGACCACGCACGACCGGGGAGAAAACTGGCAGCGCGTGACGCCGCGCGAGTGGATCGTCAATGCCGTGGCGATGTTGCCGTCCGCAGGAAAGGGCCGGCTGCTGATCGGCACGGAAGCACAGGGAGTTTTTGCGAGCGACGATGATGGACAAACTTTTTTTGCCGCGAACCGGGGATTTGTGCACCCGATCCTCTCGGCATTTGCAGCAGACCCGCTCGCGCCGGGCCATTTGCTGGTTCGAATCGCCGGCTCCCCGGGGCAACTGCTGGAAACGCGAGACGGCGGGAAAAACTGGACGACTTTGGCGGGCGGCCCGCCAAAGGGGAAGATCGCAGAACTCTTCGGCGGCGAAAAAGGATGGTGGGCGGCGTTTGAAACGTCGGGGGCGGCGCGGTATGACGCAAACAGGGCACGATGGGAACCGGTGCGGTTTGTGGAAACGACTGGAGGGCGCGGGCGAGCGGAGAAGGGCCTAACGCGGTCGGTTCGAAAGGAACCGCAGGTGATACGGGTTCGCGAGGACGGAAAGAGCTTTTACCTAGCCACCTCGGAAGGACTCTGGACCGGAGACGTACGCGGCGATACCGCCCGCCGCCTGGACGCAAGAGCCCTGAGCGGAAAAATCGAGGACATGCTGCCTGGAGAAAAAGCCTGCGCGCTGGCTGCAGCAAAATTGGAGTGCTTGGGCACGCGCGGCGAGGCAGCCACGATTCGGGAAGCGCCGGCGGAAGCGGGCCAGCTTCTCTGGCTGGAACAGAACGGAGACGCTGGCGACGATCCGCTGCTGATCGGGGGGAGCAGCGGGGTTTTCGATGTGGAGGCGGGAGCTAAATCGAAGTGGAAGTTGGTGCAATCGGGACTCCCCGCGGTGGCCGCAAGCCGGGCGGCGCGGTCCGGGAACAAATTGGGGATTGCGACGGAAACGGGAGGATTCTACGTTTCGAGCGATGGCGGCAAGAGTTGGGTGCGCGTGGATGGACCGGAGGAAACAGGGAGCACCGTTGGAGTGGCGCCCGATGGGACGGGAGGATTCTTCCTGGGGTCGCGGAGCGAGGGATTGTTGCACTGGGTCCCATAGCAGGGATACCAAGAGACCCGCCAGGGGAAAGTTCCCGGAATGGAACTGACCCGATTCCCATTTCTGCATGTCTGTTAGCCAAAGAGACTTAGTGGGGACATAAAGCTTGGCCCGGGGTGCCGGGCGGGGCAATCAACCTTCCCGATATAAAACTATTATAGATATGATAATATGTGTAACTTGTTGAAGAGCTAGGGGAAAGGGTGTGTTCCGCAATTGGAACGGCAGATGCTGAACCAATAAGAGACAGTGGAAGGCGGGATGGAGCTGCAGACGATGGCGGAAGAAGCGACAGCACGGCGAGAGGCCGCGCCGATGAATCTCCTCGTAGTGGATGACGAGCAGACCACGCGGGATCTGTGCGTGGCGGTGGCGCAGCAGAGCGGGCTGAAGGTGGCGACGGTGGCCACGGCGGAGGACGCGCTCGAGGTGCTGGAGCAGTCCGCGGTGGACATCATGCTGACGGATCTGAAGCTTCCGGAGACGAGCGGGCTCGAACTGCTGCGCAAAGCGCACGATATGCATCCGGAAGTCGCGGTGGTGGTCTTGACGCAGTACGGCACGATTGATTCCGCGGTGGAAGCGACGCGCATGGGTGCGATGGATTATGTGACCAAGCCGTTTCGCGTGGAGGAGCTCCGGACGCGGCTGGAACGCGTGATGCACGCCGTGGAACTGCAACAGGAAAACCGCCTGCTGCGTGAGCAGCTGCGGACGAGGCCGGGCTTCGGCCTGATGATCGGCATGTCCGCAAAAATGGAGCGCGTGTACAAGATGGTGGAAAAAGTGAGCCAGCACGAGTACCCGGTTTTGATTCTGGGAGAGAGCGGGACAGGTAAGGAGCTGGTGGCCAAGAGCATTCACTATTCGGGACTGCGGAAAGACCGGCCCTTCGTGCCGGTAGATTGTTCCGCGCTGGTGCCGACGCTGATCGAATCGGAGCTATTCGGCTATGTGAAGGGCGCATTCACGGGAGCGATGCAGGCAAAGCAAGGGCTTCTTGAGTCGGCGCACGGCGGAACGCTTTTCCTGGATGAAATCGGAGACATGCCCGTGGACTTGCAGGCCAAGTTGCTGCGCGCTCTGCAGGAACGGGAGATCAAGCCGGTGGGCTCGACCGACCGCCGGTCCATTGACGTGCGCATCATCGCGGCGACGAACCGCGATCTGGAGAACGCCATCCGCAGCGGGAGTTTCCGGCAGGACCTGTACTTCCGCCTGAATGTTGTGCAGATCAAGCTGCCGCCGCTTCGAGACCGGAAAAGCGACATTCCCCTTCTGGTGACGGCGTTTCTGGAGAAATTTTCCGGATCGCACGGATCCGTGCGATCCATCTCGGACGATGCCATGCGGCGACTGGTGGCCTACGATTGGCCCGGGAATGTGCGTGAACTTGAGAACGCGATTGAGCGCGCAGTCGCACTGGGATCCGGTCCCATCGTTCACGTCGCCGATTTGCCTTCCAATCTACAATTTCCGTCAAGCGAACGCGTGCCACAAAAGGATGAACTCCTGCCGCTAGAAGAACTGGAACGGCGGGCGATCCTGCGCACGCTGAGGGAAACGAGCGGCGATAAATTGGCCGCCGCGCGGATGCTCGGAATCGGCAAGACGACCCTCTACCGCAAGCTCAAACAGTACCGCGTCGAACCGCCAGAAAACTGAATGTCGAGAAGAAGAGTGTTGAGGGAGGAGGGCAGCGGAGAACATTCGCCGCTCTCCCTTCCGAATGCCCACAATGGGCTGCGCAAGCAGCGGAAATCTCGACATGGAATTCGAACCTCCTCTGCATTCCCGCCACTGCGTTCGTAACTTACTGATCCAGGGATAGTTATCGTTGTCCTCATTGGGCCTGTTTCTGCAATGAGTCTCTCGCATGGAAGAGCCGTGCGCGGTCAACTGCCGCCGCGGGGCGAACGAATGAGTCTGCAGATGGAGATGTGGAAGAGGAAAGTGAGTTCACCGCCGCCGCGGGGCGTGGCACGCGCGGCGCTCCTCGGACTTTCCCGCGAAGAGATTGTGCACGAAGTCATCGTTTCACTGGCGCGGTCGACAGCAGCTAACCGGATCGGCGCATGGATCGCCAAAGCAGGGGATAGACAAAAAGGGCCGGAGGAAGTTTTCCAGGGAGCAATCTGGGATCGGGACTCCGAAGCAACGCCGAGAGAGTGGAGGCAGTTAGCCCCTCACTTTCCGTTGCCGCGGGATTTGCTGTTGACCGGGAAGAGTGTAGCCCAGGACGTTGGCGGCAATTCCCAAAGCCCGCTTCTCGGACCGTTGGCGGAACTGCGCACGGTGTTGTGGGTTCCGGTTCTCTCCACCGGGAGACTGCAGGGAATTCTGATGGCGGGTTCGCGGACGAAAGCGGCGAACCTTCCGCGTGCAGAAATGGAGGAAGCGGCGGCTGAACTCTCCCTAGTTCTTTCGAACGAGCACCAGTACGAGGCTGTCCGGCAGCGCCAGGCGGATTTGCTCCTAGCGCGCCAAATCTCGACGGACCTTCTTGATGGAAAATCACCGGAAACTGTTCTGGCCTCGCTGGTCGAGAGCTGCACGTCAAAAGCCAAGGAGGCGGCAAGCCCGGGCGCCGTATTCGCCGCGATCGGACGAAGGAGGGGGTGCGAAGAAACGCGGAAAGGGGCACCGGAGGAAGTGGAGTTTTGGTGGAAGTCCGGCGAAGAGGCGTGGCAGGGCGCAGCGGAAAACGAGGCGCTGGCCGGGATGTGGCGGACAGCGCTGGAAACGGGCCGCACGGGGGGAGGAGAACTCACGGCGCCTTGGTCGAAAACGGAAGTTGCGCGAGTGGTAACAATCCCTCTGCGCGCCAGCGAAGAAACGCTGGGTGTTCTCGTGGCGGGAATCAAACCGCAATGCGCTTCGCTGGCTTTGCTGGAACGTCTGGAATTTCGGGCGCTTCTGGCAACCTCCGCGCTTAGCGCTTTGCACGAGCACGAGGAGGAATCCATTCAGGAATCGGAGATGAAGGCGCTACTCGAAGCGAACCCCGACGCCCTGACAATGGTGGACCGCCGGGGAAGCATTCTGCGGAAAAACGTTGCGGTCGGTACGGTCCTTGGAGAGAAACAGGACCGCGAAGAGGACGTGCGCTTCACCGATTGGATCCGGGCGCGGGATCGTGCGGCGGGGGAAGAGTGGTTCCGAAAGCTGTGGACGGAGGAAAAGGGCAACCCGACCGCGATTCTGGATACGGAACTTCGGAATGGAAAGCGGGTACGGCTGCGCGCGGAGCGAGTTTCCAGGGGAAATTCCGTGCTGCTCACAATGGAAACCGCCGGGACCGCAGAAAGGAAACAGGAAAACCGGGAAGCGACGGAGCTTTTGACCCTGGTGGAATGGCTCGATCAGGGAGTGATTCTTTTCGACGCGGATGAGAAAATCCGCGCGCTGAATCTGAAGTTTGCCCAAATGGCGGGACTGGCCCCGGAGGAAGCCGACAAGATGGAAACGCTGGAGGGCCTGATCTACCGGCTCGCTTCCAGTACTCCGGACCCGGAGCGCTTTGAAGAACGCTGGCGAGAGATGGCGCACAACGAGGAGGCGGGAGTGCGCGAAGAAGTTCATTTGACGCGGCCGGCCTCGCGGGTCCTGGAGCGTGTTTCGCGGCCGATCTGGGACGGCAATGGGAAAAGGCTGGGACGCCTGGAAATTTACAAGGACTTGACGGCCCAGCGAATTTTTCAGACTCGTCTGCTGCAGACGGAAAAGCTCGCTGCCTTGGGCCAGATGGTCAGCGGCGTGGCACACGAATTGAGCAACCCACTGACCAGCATCACCGGGTACGCGCAGAGGCTGCTCCTGAGACAGGATGCCCTGGGACGCGCGGAAGAGGTACACCGGATTTTCTCTGAAGCGGAGAGGGCCGGAGCGATCCTGAGGAGGATGCTACTTTCGGCTCGCGAAACGCCGCAGGAGCGCCGGCCGATCGCTCTCAACCAGCTGATCCAGAGAAGCGTGGAGCTTCAGCGCATGAGCATGGAGGCGGAGAAAATCCTGGTAGAAATGGACCTTGACCCACTGCTTCCGCCGGTGCGGGGAGACGCCGGCCAGTTACAGCAGGTGCTGATGAACCTGATCGGCAATGCCAGACAAGCTCTGGAGACTCAGGGCGGAGGGACGATCCGGCTGAAGAGCGAAAGAGCGGGGACGCATCGCCTAAAGGTGGTAGTTAGCGACACGGGTCCAGGGA
>Ga0335078_10000214_pt1 | contig 94781 bp, 101 predicted proteins | sample Lox_Sample_32_FD_206711 | JGI IMG/M metagenome (GOLD analysis project Ga0335078, IMG submission 206711) | Soil microbial communities from Loxahatchee National Wildlife Refuge, Florida, United States - Lox_Sample_3.2 | ecosystem: Environmental > Terrestrial > Soil > Wetlands | place: USA... | reverse complement strand
CCGGCGCCGGCGCCGAGGGCGGGCCATCCGTGCGCGCATCGGCCAGTCCGGAAGGCGATTGCCGGCGACCGCACCGCCCGCCACCGCCAGCCCACCCCACGACGCCTGACCCAGCCGATCAAGCCACGAGCCGAAGCAGCGCGGCGGTGGCAGCAGCGGCAAGCGCGATGACCACGAACGGGGCCCTGCGCCAGACCAGCACCGCGGCGACGAGCAGCGCCGGCGTGCGCGCGTCGAACACGAACCGCTGGCCTGTGCTGAACGCCTGGACGACGATCAGCGCCGCCAGCACGGGGACGACGACGATCTCGAGCGACCAGCGCTCGGACGTCTCGCGGTCGAGCCGCTCTCCGACCACGAGCCCGATCACCTTGAGCGCGTACGCCGACGCGCACAGCGCCAGGACGGTCCACCAGCTCATCGACCCGCCTCCGGCGCCTGCGCCGGCGCGATCCGCGACCGGCGGCGACCGGCCGCGACCAACACCGGGACCGCGCCCACCGCCGACGCGATGATCGGCACGCCGGCGGGTGCGATTGGCACCAGCGCCAGCGCGATCAGCACGCCCGCGATCGCCGCGCGCATCGCGTCCGGCCCTCGCAGTTGCGGCGCCAGCAGCGCCAGGAACACCGCGGGAAACACGGCGTCGAGACCGTAGTCGCGAGGGTTCCCGAGACCGCGACCGGCGACGGCACCGACGAGCGTCCCGATGTTCCATGCCGTGAACAGGCACAGCGCGGTCAGATCGAACGCGCGCCGCGTCGCCGCGACCGTCGACTGCGCATGGGCCATCGCCGTGGTCTCGTCGACCACGAACTGAGCCCGGAGTGCGCGTGTCCGCACCGTCCCCGACAGCACTCCCTTGAGGCTGAGCGCGTACAGCGCGTTCCGCCCCGCGAGCAGAGCCGCTGGTGGCAGCGCACCCGCGACGCCCCCGCCGGCGCCGATCACCGATACGAACGTCAGCTGTGAGGCGCCGGTGAAGCACACCAGCGACATCACGCACGTCTGCGCCACGCTGAAGCCGGCCCCGACCGACAGCACGCCGAACGACACCGCGTACACGGCCGTCGCCACCCCGATCGAGACCGCGTTCCTCAGGATGGGATCGTCCGCCATGATGGATGGCATTGTCTCGCGATCCCCGGGGCATATGGCTGCGAACTCGCCCCGGAAACAGACCAGCGTGGCAATATTCAGCCATAGATTCGATCGATCGCGCAATCATTGATGAGCTGAGACGTGACGGGCGTCTGTCCAACGTTGAGCTCGCGACCCGGGTGAACCTGTCTCCCTCGCCTTGCCTGCGCCGCGTCCGCGCGCTCGAGGAGTCGGGGGTGATCCGTGGCTACCACGCCGACATCGAGCCGAGCGCGATCGGGCGCGGCCTCGAGGTATCGGTGCTCGTCGAGCTCTCGCTCAAGGATCGCCAGACCGTCGAGGCGTTCGAGGAGCAGATCAGCGCGCTCGACGAGGTGCTCGAATGCCGGCGGATGTTCGGCATACCCGACTACATCATCCGCGTCGGGGTCGCGGACACCGACGATTACGAGCGGTTCTACATGAACAGGCTCGCCGAGCTACCCGGCGTCACCCGCGTCAATTCCCAGTTCACGATGAAGCTGGTCAAGGCGGCGACGCCGGGCCCGCGCCCGCCGGCCGCGCCCGCCCGCCGCCGGTCCCGCTAGGAGATCGAGGAACCCACTCTTATCTCAGACCGCCTTGAAGTAGCGGACAACCGGCTGCGTCCGAAGCTTGCCGGCGAACGCGCCGGCGCGAACGTTCCAGCGCGCTCAGACCGACGTCACTTGCTGCCGAACACGCGCTCGATCAGCGCGGTGTCGCCGGCGTTCTGGAACTTGACCACCTTGCCGTCGCGGAACGTGAGCACGTCACACGAGTCCGCTTCCCCACCCTCGACCGTGGTGTGCGTGAGCACGACGACGCGCGCGTCGTCGGAGAACCAGAACTGCGGCGTAGTCGTGAACCCCTTCCCGGTCAACTGCGCCCACAGCGCGCCGACCGCCTGCTTGCCGTGAACTGTCCCGCTGATCGCGCTGTTGCCCGGCGTGACCCACTCGATGTCGTCGGCGAGGATCTCCATCGCCGCCGCCGCGTCGCCGGCCGAGAACGCGGCGTACGCGCGCTTGGCCATTTCGACGTTGTGCTCGCCCGCCATTCGAAACCCCTTTCCTCTCCTCGCGGCGCACCCGCGCCGCCCGTCCAGGCGACCCTAACACGCGCATCTGCCTCGATGTCGACAGTCGTCTGGGGGCTGGTCCACATCGTTTATCCTCGTTTGCGTGGCTCGCAAGCGCGCGGTGACCTGGCTGACTCGGCTGGTCCCGATCCTGGCCATCGCGGGAGCGGTCACCGCCGGAGCGACCGGCCAGCGCACGCTGCTGCAGCCGCTGCTACTCGTGGCCGTCATGCTGGCGCCGGCGCTGCTGCCGTCGAAGGTGCTGTACCCGCCTCCGCCACCACCGCCGAGCGGCACCGATGACGATGATGGCGGCGGGGGACGTGGCCCGCGGCAGCCGCCCAAGGCGCCCGAGGGCCCGCGCGGAGGTGTGCCGCTCCCCGATGCCGAACCGGCGCGAGTTCGGATCCGCGACCACGGCCGCCCGGCGCTCGTCCGGTCCCGTCCGCGACGCGCCGGCCACGAGCCCGGGCACACGCCGGCGCGGACCCCGCATGGGGCGACGCCCGGCCTGATCTCAGCCCTGGTTGCCGCCGAGATCGACGAGGAACGTCTTGAGATCCTTGACGTGCTGAGAGTTGACCGAGGCAGTGCAGTCGGCGTCGACGACGCCCGCCTCGGTTCCGCCTTCGAACACGTCAGAGACGCTCAGGCAGTACGCTCGGCGGTACGCGAGCCAGGCATCGTGTCCGGCGATGAACCGGCGCCGCGCGGCGCCGTCGAACAACTTGCCGAAGATCGTCTGGTTGAGGTCGTCGATCTGCTTGTCGCTCCTGAGGATCCGCCGCTCGGCGCAGCCCTCCATCTCGAGCGTTGTGCGGTGGCCCGGCGCGCCCGCGCACGGCAGCGGGGTGAACGACTCGTTGATCACCGGCGCCGCGAGCTTGGCCTGGCGAGCGCGGCCGGCCGAGCCAGCGGTGCCCGCCGTCGCCGAGGTCGTGAGCACGACGGTCGCCGAGGCGAGACCTAGAAGCAGGCAAAACCTGGTGCGCATGTTCTCTCCAGTCGTGGTGGGTTCTGGGCTAACGGACCGGCCAGGGCAGCGGCCGGCGGAGCCCGGCCGGCACTCCGTGCTCGGGAGGCCCTCGCTACCGTCTGGCGGGCGTGAGCGAGTCCGGAGTCCATCGTGTGGTCGTGATCGGTGGGGGCTTTGGCGGCCTTCAGGCTGCGCTGAAGCTTCGCCATGACCCAGTCGAGGTGACGCTGATCGACCGGCGAAACTTCCACCTGTTCCAGCCGCTGACCTACCAGGTCGCGACCGGCGCGCTGTCCCCCGGCGAGATCGCCTATCCACTGCGGGCCGTCTTCAAGCGCCACCGCAACGTCCGCGTGCTGTTGGCGGAGGTTTCCGATTTCGATCTCGACTCGCGCAGGTTGTACCTGAGTGCGGTCGGCGAGGTTCCCGCGCCCGCCACGTTGGACTACGACACGCTGATCATCGCCGGCGGCTCGCGCTATTCGTACTTCGGCCACGACGACTGGAGCGAGTTCGCGGCCGAGGTCAAGTCGCTCGAGAGTGCGCTGACCGTGCGGGGCCGGATTCTGAGCGCGTTCGAGGCGGCCGAGGCCGAGACCGACCCGGAGCGACGTGCCGCCTGGCTGACGTTCGCCGTCGTCGGCGCCGGACCGACCGGCGTCGAGATGGCCGGCCAGATTGCCGAGCTCGCGCGCGACACACTCCGCCGCGACTTCGACGCGGTCGACCCCCGGACCGGCCGCATCCTCCTGATCGAGGCCGCCGACCGGGTGCTCACGACCTTCCCGCCATCGCTCTCGGCCAAGGCGCAGCGGTCGCTGGAGCGGCTCGGCGTCACGCCGATGTTGCGCTCGACCGTGGTCGGAGTCGACGCCGAGTCGGTGAGCATCGCCGACGCCGCCGGCAGCACCCAGCGCATTCCCACCCGCACGGTCGTGTGGGCTGCCGGCGTGACGGCCTCGAAGCTCGGGGTGCGGCTGGGCGAGCTGACCGGAGCCGAGCTCGACCGGTCCGGGCGCGTGGCCGTCGAGCCCGACCTCACGCTTCCCGGCCACCCCGAGGTCTTCGCGCTCGGCGACATGGTTCGGGTCCGTGGCGCGGACGGGACGCTCGTGACCTACCCCGGGGTCGCGCCGGTGGCCATGCAGCAGGGCCGCTACGCCGCGGAGGCCGTGCGCGGACGGCTCGCGTCGAAGCGGGTACCGCCGTGGCGCTACCGCGACAAGGGCAATCTGGCCACGATCGGGCGCGGGGCGGCGGTCGCGGACGTCAAGCCAGTGCGGCTCAGCGGCTTCCTCGCGTGGGTCACGTGGCTCGTGGTCCATCTGTGGTACCTGGTCGGATTCGAGAACCGCGTGCTCGTGTTCACCCGATGGGGGTTCAGCTTCGTCACCCACGGTCGCGGCGCGCGGCTGATCACCGCGACGGCCCCGGACAAGACGAGCGACACGCGCTAAGCGGAAGATCAGATCACGCCACGATCGCAGCGACGAGGAGCGGCAGGCCGACTGCGGCTCGGATCGCGGCGCTCCGGTTCCCAACCGGATGGGCCGCCCCGGCCCGCCACGAGCGTGACCCGCACGTTCGAAGGCGCGGCTCCCGGCGAAACTCACTGCGCCATCATCGGAGTATCGCGCCGTTCCGGCGAGCGAGAATCCGACGGCCGAAACGAGAGGAGATCAAGATGGCAAGCAGCGTCACCGTCGGTCAGACCTACGCGTTGGTCGCCGACATGCCGCTCCAGATCGACTCGTACTCGGTCGCGGCTATGAGTGCCCCGATGGGAGTCGGAGCAGACCGCATCCGGCGCACCACGCTCGTCCGCTTGTCCGGCGGCGGTGAGGACGGCATCGGCGAGGACGCCACGCCGATCGAAGAGGATCAGCTCGCCTTCCAGCGGGCGGCCCCAACTCTCCCCGTGGCCGGAGAGTGGACGATCGACTCGTTCTCCTCGCATCTGGCGACGCTCGACCTGTACCCGGCGCCACCGGCGCGCGACCGGCTGCGGTCATTTCGCCGCTGGGCGTTCGAGAGCGCCGCGCTCGACCTCGCGCTCCGGCACGCCGGCCGGTCACTGGCCGACGCCCTCGGGCGAGAAGCGCGCCCGCTCACGTTCGTCAACTCAATCCACCTTCCCGACCCGCCAAGCTTCGATCCGCTCCGCGAGCGGCTCGAGCTGTTTCCGGCACTGCGCTTCAAGCTCGATCCGACGACCGAGTGGGACGACGGGCTGATCGCCGAGATCGCCGCCACGGGCGCCGTCGACACCGTCGACCTCAAGTCGCAGTATCCGCCGCCGTTCGGCCAGCCTGCCGACCCGAGGCTGTACGAGGTGGTCGCGCGAGCATTCCCCGAAGCGTGGATCGAGGATCCCGCGATCACGCCCGAGACCCGACCGGTGCTTGAACCGCACCTGCCGCGGATCACGTGGGACGGAATCCTGTGGTCGATCGCCGACATCGAACGGCTCGGGGTCCGTCCGCGCGCGATCAATATCAAGCCCGTCCGCTTCGGTACGGTGCGGACGCTGTTCGGCGTCTACGACTACTGCGCGGCCAACGAGATCGCGATGTACGGCGGCGGCTTCGGCGAGCTCGGGGTGGGGCGCCACCAGATCCAGTACCTGGCGTCGCTGTTTCACCCCGACACGGCGAATGACGTCGCCCCCTCCGGCTACAACCGGCCCAAGCTCGAGCCGACGCTACCGACGAGCCCGCTCACCGAGGTCCCGGCTCGTGCCGGATTCCGTTGGGCGTGAGCCCGGCTCCTCGGCGCCGCGCAGCATGTCCACGGGAATCGTGAACCAGTGCCGCGTCACGCACACGAGCTTGACATGCTCGACGGGCCCCGGCGCTCCGTCCAGCGTGAAGCGATCGGTGATCTCGGCGGGGAGGCCGCAGGCCGGGCACTCCACCAGCGGTTCGGTAGAAATGTGGATCTTGTCGTTGCTCATCGTTTGCCCCCATCACGCGGGTTCCTGTTTGGTGCGCACTACGAACGAGAGCGGGATTTGGTTCTCGAGATACGCGGTAACCTGAGCTCCGTGCCGCTCGGGCTGCGAGGTGTCCTGGCACTGGTTGCCTGGTGACTGATCGACCCCCAGGTGATCGTGGATCCACTAGACGGACTCACCGACCTTCCAGTCGACCTCGAACACGTGCGGCCGCAGACACGCCCGGCCCAAGCTCCACGGGATCGAGAAAGGTCGTGCGCACCCACGACGGGGCGCTCCTGAGCGAGAGCCTCGTCGTTCACGTGTATTCGCGTCGCGGCGGCCTCGTCGCCCGCATCGACGTCGAGGAGTCCGGCGGCGGCGCCTCACACGGGCTCGAGTAGGACGACCGGGATGACCCGGTTGCCGGCGCGCCCCTGATACGTCTTGTAGCCGTTGTAGTTGTCGTTGACGATCCGCCACAGCTCGTCGCGCTCGGCGCCTTCGACCACGCGGGACCGGACCGGGATGCGGCGTCCTCCGATCTCGACCGCGACCGCACCGGGGTGCGCGCGGAGGTTGTGGTACCAGGCCGGGTTGTGCTCGGCGCCGGCCTTCGAGGCGACGACGATGAAGCCCCCGTGGTGGGGCGTATACAGCAGCGGCGTCGTGCGCTGCTGTCCCGAGCGCGCGCCGCGGGTGTGGAGCAGCAGCATCGGCTGGCCCAGCGCCACCCTGACGCGGCCTCGCGTGAGCGGCATCAGCCGACGGTCGATCGCCGGGAACACGGTGATGAACAGCCACCCGCCGGCCCGCGTCCGCGCCGCCGCCTGCAATGCCTTGTCGACCCTCGACTTCTGCTGCTGGGATCGGTAGCCGGCGATGCGCGGACGCTATCAGCGCCGACCGGGTGGCAACCGGCGCCGTCGCGTTCCGGATCTCACGAACCCGGCGCGCGGACCGTTTCAGAGATATGTCCGCAAACAGGAGGGATCGCCGATGACGACCACGATCGACATCGCCACCGACATCCGCGCCCGGGTCGACGCGCTCGACTGGGAGCGCCTACGCGACGCGCTCGACGATAAGGGCCACGCGGTCACCGTTCCCGTGCTCACCGGAGACGAATGCGACGAGCTGTCCGCGCTGTTCGACGGCGGCCGGTTTCGTTCGACGATCGAGATGGCCCGGTTCCGGTTCGGCGACGGACGCTACCGCTACTTCGACCATCCGCTGCCCGACACGATCGCCGCCCTGCGCGCATCGTTCTACCGGCACCTTGCGCCGATCGCCAACCACTGGGCCGAGCTGCTCGGCGCCGGCCCCGCCTTCCCGCTCGAGCACGAGGAGCTTCTGCGCCGCTGCCACGCCGCCGGCCAGCAGCGGCCGACGCCGCTGATCCTCCGCTACGGCGAGGGCGACTGGAACGCGCTGCACCAGGATCTGTACGGCGAGGTGTTCTTCCCGTTTCAGGTGCTGACGATCCTGGCCCAGCCCGGCGAGGACTTCGACGGCGGGCAGTTCGTCCTGCTCGAGCAGCGCCCCCGCGCGCAGAGCCGGGCGCACGTGCTCGAGCCCACCCAGGGAGCGTTCGTAATCTTTCCCACCGCCACGCGACCGAACCGCGGCAGGAACGGCTATCACCGGATCGGGATGCGCCACGGCGTCTCAACCGTGACCCGCGGCCAGCGCACCGCGCTCGGCGTGATCTTCCACGACGCTACCTGAGGTCGATCAGCTCGCCGTCGTGCAGCGCCACGGGAATCGGATCCACGATCTCGAGCTTCGCCGTCCCGCCGGGCTCGAAGTTGCGGAACCTGAGCAGCGCCCAGCTTCCGTCGCGGCGCTGCACGAGCGGGGCTGCCGTGAGCGTCGGCTCGCCCCGGAACGGTCGAGCGCGGTCCAGGTTCCAGGGGCCGGCGGGCGACTCGCCCGCGACCGACCACGTGCAGAACCGGCCGAACTTCGACAGCCACTCGGCGTTCTGCTGGTCGGGATGGCACGTGAACACGAGCACCGGCCGGTCCTCGACGATCCGCACCTGCGATACCTCGAGCTCGCCGAAGCCGCCCGACCGGGAGATCGGCGGCTGGAGCTCCCAGGCGAGCATGTCGGCGCTGCGGGCATGCCCGAGCACGCCGTCTCGGAACCGCGGCGCCCCGGTTGCCCGGGCTGTGATCAGCATGTGCCAGCCGTCGCCGTGTGGATCCCTGAACACGAACGGGTCGCGCCACGTGCCGCTCGCCGCAGCGTCCTCATCAAGCGTGCGGTACCAGCGGCGGTCGGGAACGACCAGCGGCTCGGTGGCGGTCCGGCGCCACGTGAACAGATCGTGCGACTCGGCCACCCCGATTCGCTGATCGAGCACGCCGAGGCCGCGCGAGGTCGACAGCCCGCTGTAGTAGAGCCGCCACACGCCGTCGTCGCCCCGCGCCACCGACCCCGTCCACAGCGCCAGGTCGTCCCAGCGTGCGGCCGCGGGCGCGAGCGCGTCCTCGAGGACCTCCCAGTGCGTCAGGTCGGTCGACGTGGCGTGGCCGATTCTGGCTGCCATGTGCCGGAGCCGGGGGTCGCGCAGCCCGCGTGGCGCCTTCAGAAAGAACAGGTGATAGCGCTCGCCCTCATCGGCGACCCAGCTGTCCCACACCCAATCCTCCGGGAGCCGCAGCACCGCGATCTAAGCCCCGGGAGCGAGCACCCGGCGGTACTGCCGGGTCGTGATCCCGAACCACCGATTGGTCACGCCCTCCGCCTCCATCCCGAGACGCGCCGCGACGCGCTGCGAGGGCTCGTTGTCGAGGTCGGTGAGCGCGAGCACCGCGTCGATCCCGGCGGCCGCGGCGCTCGCGAGCAGCGCCCGGGCGGCCTCCGTCGCGTAGCCGCGACCCTGCATCTCCGGGTGCAGATGCCAGCCGATCTCAACCTCATCGGTCGGACCGTCGGCGTCTGCGAGCGGCATCAGCAGCACCGTGCCGATCGGGTCGCGCCCCCCTCGCTCGATCGGCACGATCGCCCACAGCCCCAGCGGTGGCCCGAGGTCGGCCTGCCGCTCGTGTCCGCGCCGGATCCATTCGAGCGCCTCCTCGGGCGTGGCCACCGCGCGGCGGGGTTGCGGCCCGAGCCAGCGGACGACCTCGTCGCGGCAATAGATGTCGAAGAACGCCGGAACGTCGTCCCCGGTCCATGGGCGCAACACCAGGCGAGAGGTCCGCAGCAGCTCCACCGAGCGAGGGACGGTAGCGTCGCGCGCGGCCGGGCTACGGGCGCAGGATCAGCACCCGGGCCTGTCCTCCCGGGCTGATTCCGAGCTTGACGATCGCGTCACCGACCGGGACCGCGTCGAGCCACACGCTCTCGCGATCGTTCGCCCGTCCGAGTGCGGCCACCTGTTGCATCGAGCGGGCGAGATGGGCCATCTCGTCGGGGCTGCCCACCAGCTGCTCGATGCCGTGTTCGGTACCGAACGTGACCGCCACTCCCTCGTCGGTCTGGTGAGCCGAAAGCAGTTCCAGGCTCATGGATCCCTCCAGTCTAGGTACGAGAGCAACGCGCCCCGCGCGCCGGCGCTTGCACGGTCGGCCCCGCCGGCAACGCCACCCGCCGGCGCCGGCCCGTCCCCGCGTGGCCAGCGCGCGCTCAACCCCGAGTTTCGCGCCACTCGGCGCGCCTCGCCCGGTGAATGGCGATTCAATCGGCTCTGACACGCCTTTCGCAGCACTCGAGCGGCGCGGGCCGTCGAGTGTTGCGAAACTCGGGCTCAGGCCGCGACCGGGCCCACGGATGTCGCCCAGTCCCGCCCGCCCCGCCGCCCGTCGCCCCGCCCGCCGCCCCCGCGCGTCGCCCCGCCCCGTCGCCCCGCCCGTCGCCCCGCCATGACCGCGGCGCCCCGCCATGCCCGCGCCCCGCGCCACCACCGCGCCCCGCAAGCCGCCGCGCCCCGCGCCACCACCGCGGACCGCCCCCCGCCCGCGTCTACCCGCCGACCCCGCGAGCAAGCGCCCCGAGCGCGGCGATTCCCGGCATGAACAGGTACTCGCCACCGCGCGTGGTCACGAACGGCCGCTGGGGCCCGAGCATGAACGGCGGATCGCCCGGGACCGTCATCTTGCCGGTCCCGAGCGGGCTGCCGAGCAGGAAGTCGCTGTCGTACCCGAGGTGGAAGCCGTTGCCGTCGTTCAGCCATTGCAGCTGCACGCTCTCGAACTGCCGCGAAATGCTCGCGTTGAAGCACACGAACACGAGCCCCCGGTCGACGCCGTCGTCCTCGAACACCCCGGCCGGGAGCGGGGGCCCGTAGGGCACGCCGCGGCGGATTATGCGGTGGCGGAAGCTCAACAACCCCGCGTCGTCGAGCCCCGGCCAGCCGAGCGCGTCGCGCGGGTTCGAGCGCCGGATGTGGGCGCCGAGCGGGCACCGCTTACCGTCGGCATCGACGTCGAGATACCGCAAGGAGTTGCTCCCGGCGTCCGCCGTCCAGGCCCCCGGATCGGGACGGTCCGGCGATTTGACCAGCGGCGTGCCGTTGCGCCACCGCCCGACGACCTTGGCCGCGAGCAACTCCTCGTCACCGGCAGCGAACTGCGGCGCGGCATCGCGCAACACCCGCCGGAACAGCGCCACGTCCTGGCGGAGCTCGCGGTAGACCATGTACGTCCCCGAGCGGCCGAGCGGGTCCGCCGGCGCGCTCGGCAGCCGCTTCTGCGGATCGACGAGCGTGTCTTCGTCGGGATATCCGAGCACGAACTCGCCGACCGCGAGCGCCCGCCAGGACCCGTCGGCAAGCGGTACTCCGCCCCCTGGCGCCGCGCTGTCCGAGACCTCGGCGATCGCCGGCTGGGCGGCGCCGTCGGCGAACCCGAACTGCTCGCGGGCCGGGACACCCGCGCCGGCGCCGGCGCCCAGGAGCAGCTCCGCGTACCGCTCGCGCACCAGCGCCACGCCCGACGCCCGCGCCATCGACGCCCGCAGGACCGCGACCTCCTGCTCGACCTCCTCCCGCGTGTGTCCGTTCACGATCACCAAAACGTGGGCGGCGCCGCTACCGAGGGCGCGTTCCCAATGTTCCCGCGCGCTCGGCCCGAGGTCTCCGAGCATCGCGCTCCGGGCCGCCATCCCCTCACGGAACTCGTCCGAGAACGTGGCGATCACGCCTTCGGGAACACCGAGCGCGCGGAGCCCGGCGCACGTCACCGCGACGTTCCGGTGCGAGTGGGGCTTCTCGCCGCGCCACTCCTCGTCGTTCGAGACTTCCTCCACGACGTCGCCCAGCCACGCCCGTCCACCCGCCCCATGCGACACACCGACGAACACGTGCGCGGTGCAGGGGTAGCTGCTCCCGTACGCGCGCAACACATTGCCCTGGATATCCGACCGGTCGACGCGGGGCGACATCAGAACTCCTCATCGAACGCGCGCCGCAGATCCTTCGCGGACATCCCCTGGGTGCGCACCGCGAACGCGATCAGCCGCTCGCGCGCCGCCAGCGCGGCCTTCACCCGCGGGACCGTCGCATGCGGATACGCGGCGACGAAGAAGCCGGTGTCGATCTCGTTGTGGAGCAGGCCTTCAGCTGCGGGCCGGTGGCCTCGGGCGGGCAGCCGACGCACCGCCCCCAGATTTGACGCGCCTCGGGGGCCAGCTTCGCGCACAGCTCGTCGAGGTACGGGTCGAGCGGGCCGTCGAAGTTGCTCGTGAAGATCAGGTACCGGCTGTGGAGATGGTCGCGGCGCCGCTGGGACGGATCGTCCACCCAATCCTCTCGAGGATGACCCACCGCGCGAAGTGGGTGCCGGCGAGCCGGGCGGGCGGGCTGGCGTCCCGCGGGAGCGCCTCGAGATACGCGCGGAGCTCCGCTTCGGAGCCCGGCCGGATCGGCGTGAGCGCCATGAACGCCGTCGCCTGCCCTGACGCGTTGCTCACAGGCAGTCCTGCACGTCGGTCAGGAACTCAGACCACGCGGCGGCGAACGCCTCCGGGGACATGCCCTTCGCTCGCGCCTTGAACGCGTCGAGCTTGGGGGCGAGCTCGAGCGCGGACAGGACCATCGTCGTGGTGGCCTCCGGATACGCGCCGTAGAAGTGGCTGGCCACGATCTCGTTGCGCTTGATGTAGCTCTTGAACGGACCCGTCGGCAGCGGCTGCGGGAACCCGTATGAGGTCCCCCAGAAGAACTTCATGCCGCGGGTGAGGATGTGGGAGAACGCGTCGATGTACTCCTCCCAGCCGCCGTTGAAGTTGCTCTCGAAGTACAGGCGCGGGTAGTTCAGCTTCTCCTGGCGCTGCGGCGCCCCGTTGTAGGGAATCCGTCGGACCAGCGACCAGCGGGCGAAGTGGATGAACGACAACCGCGCGAGCGTGCCGCTGGCCCGAGGGAACGTGGTGGCGAACCAGAACAAGCGCGGGAGCCACAGCCGGCCGAGCGGCTTGACCGCGCTGGACACCGTGATCGCGATCGCTTGACCGTCGACGTTGGCAGGATCTGTACCGGTCGCCGTGACCGGGCCTGGCGGAGCGGCGGGTTCGCTCACCGCCCGCGAACATAATCGCGGGCGGCCGCCCGAGTCAAGGCAAGCAGGGCGTCGGCGAGCCGCGCGGGGTCGGCGAGCATCCGCGAATGCCCGCCGGGCAGCTCCACCGGCTCGACGCCGAGTCGCCGCCGCGCCGCGGTCCGTGACCACTCCGGACGAATCATCCGGTCGGACCGCATGACGACGTAGCTCGTGGGCACGTCGGGAAACCGGGTCAGGGGGCAGGGCTCGTCGTGTGGGGTCCTCGCCTGGGGCCGCAATCGGGCGGCCGCGACGTCGGCCGCCGTTGACGGGCAGTCGTGGTACAGCACGTCGATTGCGGCCTGCGCGGACGTCCAGTACGACCGCCCGAAGACGTCCCGCGCCACCGCGCTCGTGTCCCCGAGCACGTTTTCCTGCCCCTGGACGTCAGCCATCGTCTGCCCGGGCGAAGGGATAAGCGCGGCCAGGAACACGAGGTGGCGTACCGGCACGAGCGCCGGCACCAGCGGGATCGCGATGCCCGCCATCGAGTGGCCGACGAGCACGGGCGGTTCCGGGCCAAACGCCGCAGACGCCGCGGCCGCGATCACACGGGCATAGCCCGACGCGTCCACCGCGACGTCCTCGATCGGCAGGTCGACCGCGATCGACCTGCACCCGCGATCGTCCAACACCTCACGGAGCCGGTCCCAGGCGCGGGCGTCATGCCACGCGCCGTGAACCAGCACGAAGCTCGGCGGCATCCGCTCAGACCGCCGCGCGGCCGTAGTCGACCGGCCGTGCCTGATCCGCGCTCCACTCGTTGAACGAGCCGTCGTACACCCCGTCGCAGTGGACCCCGATCCGCTCGAGCGCGAGCATCGCGACGGTCGCCGAGACCCCGCTCCCACAGGTCGCGATCAGCTCCCGCGGCGGTCGCTCGGGGTCGATGCCGGCGTCGCAGGCGAGCCTCGCGACGGCCGCCGGCGCGGCCCACAATCCGGTCGCGCCATCGACTAGCTCCTGGTAGGGCAGGCAGCGCGCTCCGGGGATGTGCCCGGTGTTGGCCACGCCCGCCTCGCCGAGAAACAGGTGGCGCGGCCGCGCGTCGACGAGCATGGCGCCGCGCTTCCCCGCATCCATCACGTCGGCCAGCGTGCGGCGCAGCCGCGGCCGTGGCCGTGGCGCAAAGATCGCCGGCGGCCGATCGGCGACCGCGTCTGTGGCCGGACGGCGCTCTTCAACCCAGGTCGTCCACCCGCCGTCGAGCACCCGGCTGTCGGCGCCGTACACACGGAACGCCCACGCGACCCGCGCGGCGAAGATCCCGTAGTAGTCGTCGTAGGTGACGACCAGGTCGCCATCGCTGATTCCGAGCTCGCCTGCCCGTGCGGCGAACGCGCCGGCGCGAGCGACCTGAACGGGCACGGGATCGCTCGCGTCGATGAAGTCGCGCTCCCAGTCGACGAACGTCGCGCCCGGAATGTGCGACGCCGAGTACTCGGCCAGCTTGGCGTGCGGCAGCGCCGAGCTCGGGTGACGTCCCCGAACGTCGAGGACCCGGACCCCAGCATGATCGAGATGACGCTCGAGCCAGTCGGCGCTGACCAGCGGACCCTCGGGAATTTCAAACATCAGGTCTCCTTTCGGGCGCCGACGGGCTGGTGGGGTCCCAATCGATGGGGCGGGCGCCTACGCCTCTTCGGCCATCGCGATCAGGTCCTCCCGGGTGACCTTGCCGACCAGCTCCGGGTGATCGGAGCGCATATGCGCCTCGATCTCCGTGGCTGCCTCCTCGACGGTCTGACCCCGTCCGAGAAATCCGCACTGGCACCGGATGACCTTCGCCATGACTTGTCTCCTTTGATGACGGGCGCGACGATACGACCGGCGGTTTGCCGACTTCTTCGATTCTCCTTGCACCGACCTTGCCCGACAAGGGACCAACCCGGATTCAGCTGTGCGGCCGGCTGGCGGTCGAGCTCGCCGGCCGCGACCTGACGTCGAAGCTTCCCGGCGGACAGGCGCGCGTGCTGTTCACCTACCTGACCGTGAACCGTGCGCTCCCGTCCCGGCGCGAGCAGATGATCGAGGTGCTGTGGCCCTGGCGCGCGCCCGACGGCGCCGACGCGTCGCTCAGCGCGCTGCTGTCCCGGCTCCGAACCGCGCTCGGCTCGCAGGTGCTCGACGGCCGGAGTGAGATCACGCTCCGGCTGCCACACGATGCCTGGATCGACCTCGAGGCCGCAGAGGACGCGATCCACCGCGCCGAGGCCGCCGTCGCGCAAGAGGATTGGGCGCGCGGCTGGGGGCCGTCGCTCGTCGCGCTGTTCACCGCCCGGCGCGGCTTTCTCCCGGGAGAGGATCTCCCATGGGCCGAGGAATACCGGCGGCGGCTCGAGGAGATCCGCGTCGCCGCGCTCGAGTGCTACGCCGCGGTGGCGCTCGGCGTCGGGGGCAGCGAGCTCGCCCCCGGAGAGCGGAGCGCGCGCGAGCTCGTCGCCGCGGCTCCCTACCGCGAACGCGCGCACGCGCTGCTGATGCAGATCCTCGTCGCGCGCGGCAACGGCGCCGAGGCCTTGCGCGTGTACGAGGCGCTCCGCGAGCGGCTGCGCGACGACCTCGGCGCCACGCCGGCGCCCGAGCTTCGCGAGCTCCAGGCCGAGCTTCTTCGTCGCTGATTCGAATAGCCTTGCCACCGCGCGGTGACGAGCAAGTCAAAGGAGAGGCGATGAGCGAGGAGCGGGTCAAGTTCGTACTGGACGAGCCGGAGATCCCGACGCACTGGGTCAACCTGATGGCCGATATCCAGGATCCAGGGAATCCCGTTCCTCCGCCGCTGCATCCGGCCACCAAGCAACCGGCTGGCCCCGATGACCTGACGCCGATCTTCCCGATGGGGCTGATCCTGCAGGAGGTCTCGGCCGAGCCCGAGATCGAGATCCCCGAGCCGGTCCGCGAGGTGTACAAGCTGTGGCGCCCGACGCCGCTGTATCGCGCCCGCCGGCTCGAGCGCGCGCTCGATACGCCCGCGCACATCTACTACAAGTACGAGGGCGGCTCCCCACCCGGGTCCCACAAGCCGAACACGGCCGTGGCCCAGGTGTACGAGAACGCCCAGGCCGGGATCAGGAAGCTCACGACCGAGACCGGCGCGGGCCAGTGGGGCTCGGCGCTGGCGTTCGCGTGCCGCCTGTTCGGGCTCGAGTGCGAGGTGTGGATGGTCGGCTCGAGCTACGACCAGAAGCCCTACCGGCGCTCGATGATGGAGACCTGGGGCGCGACCGTCCACCGCTCGCCCTCGAACGTGACCGAGTCGGGCAAGGCCCGGAGCGCGCACACGACGGGCTCGCTCGGGATCGCGATCTCCGAGGCGGTCGAGGTCGCGGCGCAGGACCCCGACACGAACTACTCGCTCGGGTCGGTGCTCAACCACGTGCTCCTGCACCAGACCGTGATCGGGCAGGAGGCGCTCGCGCAGATGGCGATGGCGGGCGAGGAGCCCGACACCGTGATCGCCTGCGTCGGCGGCGGCTCGAACTTCGGCGGGCTGACGTTCCCGTTCCTGCGCCGCGTCATCCGCGAAAAGGCCACCACCCGGTTCATCGCCGCCGAGCCTGCCGCGTGCCCGACGCTGACCCGGGGCGTGTACGCCTACGACTTCGGCGACACCGCCGGGCTGACGCCGCTGATGCCGATGTTCACCCTCGGCCACGATTTCGTGCCGCCGCCGGTCCACGCCGGCGGACTGCGCTACCACGGCGACTCGCCGATGGTCTGCGGTCTGGTCAAGCAGGGCCTCGTCGAGCCGCGCGCCTACCGCCAGAACGAGACGTTCGAGGCCGCGGTCCGGTTCGCGCGGGCCGAGGGGCTGATCCCGGCGCCCGAGCCGGCGCACGCGATCCGCGCCGTCGTCGAAGAAGCGCAGGCGGCACGCGAGGCCGGCGAATCCACGGTGATCCTGTTCGGCCTGTGCGGGCACGGTCACTTCGACCTCAGCGCCTACGACGCCTACCTGGCGGGCAGGCTCGAGGATCCCGAGTTCTCCGAGGACGACATGAACGCCGCGCTCGCGAGCCTGCCGGAGGCGCCGGCGCTCGCGTGACGGCAGCGGTAAGGTGAGCGTGGCGTGACGGCCACGCAGACGACCGAAGCCCGCGCAGACCTCGCCAATCCTCATCACGATCGGCGGTGGCTGATCCTGGCGCTGCTCGGGACCGCCCAGCTGATGGTGGTGCTCGACGCCACCGTCGTCAACATCGCGCTGCCGTCGGCGCAGAAGGCGCTCGGATTCTCGGACGCGAACCGGCAGTGGATCGTGACCGCGTACTCGCTGACGTTCGGCAGCCTGCTGCTCCTGTTCGGCCGCTTCGGCGATCTGTTCGGCCGCAAGCGAACGCTCGTGATCGGTCTGGTCGGATTCGGCGTGATCTCCGCGCTCGGCGGCGCGGCGCAGAGCTTCGGCGTGCTCGTGACCGCCCGGGCATTTCAAGGCGCGGCCGGCGCGCTGCTCGCGCCCTCGGCGCTGTCGCTGCTGACGACGACGTTCACCGAACCGCGGGAGCGGGGCATCGCGTTCGGGATCTACGGCGCGATCGCCGGCGCCGGCGGCGCCGTCGGCCTGTTGCTCGGCGGCGTGCTGACCGAGTACCTGTCGTGGCGCTGGTGCCTGTACGTGAACGTCGTGATCGCGGTGCCCGCCGTCCTGGCGGCGCTGGCGCTGCTCACCAACGAGGTTCCCGCCGAGCGCCCGAGGCTCGACATGCCGGGCGCGGCGGCCGTCTCGCTCGGCCTGTTCGCGCTCGTCTACGGCTTCTCGCAGGCCGAGCCGCGCGGGTGGACGGACGTCGTGACGCTCGGATCGCTGATCGCCGGCGTCATCCTGCTGGCGGTGTTCGTGGTCATCGAGCGCCGCGCCGCGCATCCGCTGCTGCCGCTCCGGATCGTGCTCGACCGCAACCGCGGCGGCTCGTATCTGTCGGTGCTGATCTCGGGCGCGGGCCTGTTCGGCGTGTTCCTGTTCCTCACCTACTACCTCCAGAAGACGCTCAACTACAGCCCTGTGGTCACGGGGCTGGCCTTCCTCCCGATGGTGGGAATGATCGTGATCGGCTCGACGACGTCGAACGCGGTGCTGCTCGGTCGGGTCGGCCCCAAGCCGCTGGTGCCGACCGGGATGCTGCTGGCCGCGCTCGGCATGGCGATCCTCGCGCAGCTCGGCGTGCACTCGACCTACGCGGGGCACATCCTGCCGGCGCTGCTCGTGATCGGGTTGGGGCTCGGGCTGATCTTCGCACCCTCGATGAACACGGCGACGCTCGGGGTCGAGCCCAGCGACGCCGGCGTCGCCTCGGCGACCGTGAACAGCTGCCAGCAGGTCGGTGGCTCGATCGGCACCGCGTTCCTGAACACGATCGCGACGACCGCGGTGACGAGCTATCTCGCCGGCAGGGCGCTGACCCCGCTGGTGTCGGCCCAGGCCGCCGTGCACGGCTATACGGTCGCGTTCTGGTGGGCGGCCGGCATCTTCGGCCTGGGCGCGGTGGTGTCGGGGACCCTGTTGCGGCCCGGCGTCGCGGTGGGGGCGGCGGAGGCCGAGCCGGTGCCGGTGGTGGCGTGAGCCCCGTCGTCACGATCTCGGCCTCGTACGGCGCCGGTGGCAGCTGGGTCGGGCCCGAGGTGGCCGAGCGGCTGGGGTCCCGGTTCATCGACCGGGCGATCCCGGTGCAGGTGGCCGAGCGCCTGGACGTGCCGGTCCAGCACGCCGAGCTCCACGACGAAGCCGCCGCGCCGGGGTTCACGCGGCTGCTGGCTCGTCTGCCCAACACGAGCGGCGTGGTCGTGCCGGAGGCCACCACCGACACGTTCTGCCGCGAGACTGAGCGCCTGCTGGCCGAGGCCGCGGACGAGGGCGACGTCGTCGTGCTGGGACGCGCCGGCGCGATCGTGCTGCGCGACCGGCCCGGCGCGCTCCACGTGCGCCTCGACGGTCCCGCGGAGGCGCGCGTGCTCCAGGCGATGCGCGTCGAGGAGATCGACGAGGTGCAGGCGCGGCGCCGGCAGCGGAGCTCCGATCGCGCGCGGATGCACTACGTCAAGCACTTCTACCGCGCCGACCCGCGCGACCCGTGCCACTACCACCTCGTGCTCGACTCGACCGCGGTGGCGCTGCGGACATGTGTCGAGTTGATCGTGGCGGCCGCGCGGGCACACGCGTCTTAAGCGCCTCGCCAGAGCGAGTTGTTCGGGCCGCACCTGGGCGCACTCACGGCCGGACAGGGACCGCCTTGGCGGAACGGCCCCACGGATACCGCCGCAGGCGGCCCTACAAACCCGCGAACGCCTCGAACAGCGCCCGCGCCGCCGCGATCCCGCGCGGCACGTACTCGGCCAGCAGGCGCTCGTTGGGCGAGTGCAGGTTCGCGTTCGGCAGCGAGAACCCGGTGATCACCGTGGGGATTCCCTTGTCCGCGAACGCGGCCACGATCGGCAGCGAACCGCCGGAGCGGATCAGCAGCGGGCGCACGCCGAACGCCCGCTCGAACGCGTCCAGCCCGAGCTGGATCGGTCGGGCGTCGGGCGACACGATCCCGGGCCGCGCCGTCGACAGCAGCTCGAGGTCGAGCTCGGCCCCGGCCGGAGCCGCCTCGTGCAGCAGCCGGCGCAGCGCGTCGGCGATCACCTCGACCTGCTGGCCCGGCGCCAGGCGGATCGAGACGTTCGCGACCGCCTGCACGGGCAGCACGGTCTTCTCGAGATGGGGCGAGCCGGTCTCGATCCCGTTGACGTCGAGCGAGGGCTCGGCGAAGGTCCGCAGGTAGAACTCCTCGGCGGCACGCGCGTCCGCGGGCCGCGCGCCCTGATCGGCGAGCTCGCCGGCGCCGGCCGGCAGCTCGCGCCAGCTCGCGAGCTCCTCCTCGCGCGGCGGCGCGATCCCCTGGCGGAGCGGCTCGGCGAGGCGCCCGTCGGGGGCGATGACCGCGCCGAGGGTCTGGATCAGCGCGTGCGCCGCGTTGAGCGCGGCGCCGCCGTACAGGCCGGAGTGCAGGTCGCGCTCCCCGCTGCGCAGGGTGACGTGGAAGTAGGCCATGCCCCGGGTGGCGATGTCGAACGCCGGCCGGTCGCGTGCGATCATCCCGCTGTCGAAGATCACCGCGGCGTCCCCGCCATGCTCGTCGGCCTCGATGAACTCGACGATCGAATGCCCGCCGGTCTCCTCCTCGCCGTCGCAGGCGAAGCGCACGTTGACCGGCAGCTCGCCTGCCTGCGCGAGCTCGCGCGCGGCGCCGAGCAGCAGGTACAGCTGCCCCTTGTCGTCGGCCACGCCGCGGCCGTACAGGTACTCGCCCCGGATCTCGGGCTCGAACGGCGGCGACTCCCACAGATCGACGGGGTCGGGCGGCTGCACGTCGAAGTGGCCGTAGCAGATGACCGTCGGCGCGTGCTCCGGGTCGCGCGAGGCGCGGACCTCGCCGACCGCCAGCGGCGCTCCGTTCCAGTCCACCAGCTCGCACTCACCGCCGGCGTTCCGAATCAACCGGCACACCCACTCGCCGGCCTGCCTGACCTCTTCTCCACGCGTCGGGTCGGCGCTGATCGACTCGATCCGCAGGAACTCGGCGAGCTCGTCGAACCAGGCGGCCACGCCGCCGAGCCTACTCAATACAGCTCGGGGACGAACGTCTGCTCCTCGATCGGAGGCCGGACGTATGCGTCCTCGGCACGCGGCGGCAGCTCGAGCGGAGGCGGGGTCAGATCCTCGTACTCGACCAGCGACAGCAGGTGCGCGATGCAGTTGAGTCGCGCGCGCTGCTTATCGTCGGCCTGCACGACGTACCACGGCGCGATCTTGATGTCGGTGTAGCGGAACATCTCGTCCTTGGCGCGCGAGTACGCGACCCAGCGGGCCCGCGACTCGAGGTCCATCGGGCTGAGCTTCCAGCGCCGCATCGGATCGGTCACGCGCGCCTGGAAGCGGCGCTCCTGCTCCTCGTCGGAGACCGAGAACCAGTACTTGATCAGCTGGATCCCCGAGCGGACCAGCATGTGCTCGAACTCCGGGCAGGTGCGCATGAACTCCTCGTACTCGCTCTCGGTGCAGAACCCCATCACCCGCTCGACGCCGGCGCGGTTGTACCAGGAGCGGTCGAACAGCACGATCTCGCCGGCGGCGGGGAGGTGGGGCACGTAGCGCTGGAAGTACCACTGGGACTTCTCGCGCTCGGTCGGCGCGGGCAGGGCGACGACGCGGCACACCCGTGGACTGGTCCGCTCGGTGATCCGCTTGATCACGCCGCCCTTGCCGGCGGCGTCGCGCCCCTCGAAGATCACCACGATCTTCAAGCCGTTGGCCCGCACGTACTCCTGCATGATCACGAGCTCGCGCTGGAGCTTGAGCAGCTCCTTCTCGAACCGCTTGCGGCCCAGCGACGGGCGGCCCTCGGGACCGGTGCCGTCGCTGTTGGTGGGCTTCGCCTTGGCCATGCGCTCCTCTCTCTCGAGCTCGCGCTCAGTGTACGGAGCGCGACCGGGCAACGCGAGCGGCGCGCGAGCCGGCCCGGGTCAGGCCACGTCCGGGTTGGTCGCCAGCTGCGCCTCGAGCGTCGTCACCGCCGCCGCCGCGGGCCGCCGTCCGGGGACGAGCAGCCCGGCGAGCATGCACACGACGAGGAACGCCGCCGCCATCACGAACGTCTCGGTGAAACCGGTCACGGTCGGGAACCCGTGGGCCTGGTGATCCACAATGAACGTCGCCGACAGCTGACCCCCGAGCGCTCCTCCCAGCGTCCGCATCACGGTGTTCATGCCGGTGGCGACGCCGGTCTGGCTCGGCGGGACGGCCTGGACGATCAGGTTTCCGAGCGCCGCGAACGCGAGTCCGATCCCGGTCCCGAGCAACCCCGCGGAGATCAGCATGTCGTAGGGGTGGTGGTGGTTGACCGCCAGCCAGATGAACGAGACGGCGGTGATCGCGGTGCCCGCGATCAGCGCGGGCTTGGAGCCGAACCGGTAGGCGACGCGACCTGCGAACGCCCCGAGTACGCCCATGCTCAACGCCGCCGGCAGCAGGTACAGGCTCGAGACGACGACCGACGCACCGAACCCGAAGCCCGTGCTCTTCGGCAGCTGGGCGAACTGCGGATAGACGATGAACGACGCGTACATGCCGGCGCCGAGCAGGAACGCCACCAGATTCGTCGTCCATACCCCGCGGATCCGCATCATCGCCATGTCGACGAGCGGCTCGCGGCTGTGGACCTCGACCCGGATCCAGGCCGCGATCACGACCGCCCCGGCCGCGAACAGCGCGATCGTCTTGGTCCCGCCCCAGCCCCAGACCGTCGTCTGCGCGATCGCGATCAGCACGCAGCACATGCCGATGCTCATCAGCGCCGCCGCCGGCCAGTTCAGGTGGCCGGGCGCGCGGACCGGCGACTCCGGCACGAACCGCCACGTGCACAGGGCCGCGACCACCGTCACCACCAGCGGCAACCAGAACAGCCAGTGCCAGCTCAGATGCTCGACGATCAGCCCGCCCAACACCAGACCGAAGCCGCTGCCGATCCCCAGGACCGCGGAGATCAGGCCGATGCTGCCGGCGACCTTGCCAGGGGGGAATTCGTCGCGGGCGATCGAGAACGCCAGCGGGAAGATTCCGCCGGCGACTCCCTGGATCACCCGCGCGACGATCAGCACCGCCAACGAGCTCGCCAGCGCGGCGAGCAGCGTCCCGACCGCGAGCACCAGGAGCGTCCACAGCAGCAGCCGCTCCTTGCCGTACATGTCGCCCAGCCGGCCAATGATCGCCGTGCCGACCGAGGCGGACAGCAGGAACCCGGTCAGCACCCAGGCGACGCCCGTCTCGGTCGTGTGGAGGTCGTGCTGGATCGTCGGCAGCGCCGGGATCACTGCCGAGCTGAGCACGGCATAGGCCAGCCCGGCCAGCAGCAGCACGCTCAGGATCATGTTCGCGTGCACGCCGCCTGACTGCGCCGGTCCCCGGGACATGCCCTGTACCTTAGAGGCCGTCGAGTAGCCTCGGTCGCGGCTAGCTCGGCAGGAAATCGACCAGTAGCCGGTTGACCTCGTCGGGCGCCTCGAGCTGCATCCAGTGTCCGGGGCCGTCGAGGCGCTCATACCGCCATGGGCCGGCGACGTTCTCCGCCGAGTCGGTCATCTGGCGTTCGATGAGGGCGATGTCGCCCGAGCTCCACACCCCCATCGTGGGCGCCTGGATCGCCGGCAGCGCCCGCCCGGGACTGAGCCACGACTCCGCCGGGATGTTCGCGCGGTAGTAGTTGAGCGCAGGCGTCAGCGAGCCGCCTGACTCGAGTTCGGCGATCACCGCGTCGGCGTCCGGGTGGTGCGCCCAGGCGCGGAAATGCGCCCAGCCGTCGTTCGACAGCCACCGCTCGGCGATTCCCTGGAACTGGAACAGCAGCATGTACCACGACTTCTGGTACTGCTCGAACCCGCCCTTGCGGAACGTCGCCGGATGCCCGACCGACAGAACCGCGAGGTGGTCGACGTGGTCGGGCACGAACCCGGCGAGCGCCCACGCGAGCGCGGCGCCCCAGTCATGCCCGACGACGTGAGCCTTGGCGACGCCGGCGTCGTGCATCACCGCCACCACGTCGCCCACGAGCGCCTGCATCGCGTACGCCTCGACCTCGGCCGGCTTGTCCGAGCGGCCGTATCCCCGCAGGTCGGGCACGATCACCCTGAAACCGGCGCCGGCCAGCGCCGGTACCTGGCGACGCCACAGTCGCCCGGAGTCCGGAAAGCCGTGGAGCAGCACCACGGGGCGACCCTCGCCGGTCACCCCGTATTCGATTCCGACCCCACCCGAGTCAACGCGCATTTCATGTCCCCTGTGGTTTGAGCGTTTGGCACAGCCCCACGCTATAGCAACCCCCGCAGGACGGGATCGATCGCGGGGCCGGTTTGCACCCGAACAAACTGTGCGGCATCGCATAGACGCGAGGCCGGTGTGCGGTTACCGTCGGGCCACACTGTCGCCGGGACCGGCCCGCGCGTGACGGTGATGAATGAAGGGAGCAAGAGATGGGTGATGACGCGTCGCGGGCGCTGGGGGCGCCTGAGCTCGCGGGTACGCTGGTCAACCCAAAGGGCATGACCAAGAAGGTGACGGCCTCCGTTGCCGGCGGGCAGATCGGCGGGGCGGTTGGAAGTGCCGCTGCGACCATGATCGCCGGCCGAACCTCCGGCGACGCTGCGGACCTGCCGAGCTTCGGGCGGGTCGGCTACCTAGCGGTCAGCGAAGACGAGGTGGCGCTCGTAAAGACGAAGACCGGCGCGCTCAAGATGAAGATCACCGACGAGATCCTGGCCCGCGTGCCCAGATCGGAGGTTGCATCGGTCGAGCTCGATCAGGGCTTGCTCCTGTCGCACCTGAAGATCGCGTTCTCCAACGGCGTCGCCTGGCGGTTCGACGTGCCCAAGCAGGCCAAGAAGACCGCGCAGAAATTGACGCGCGCGCTCGGCGGGACCCTCAGCTGACGCCGGACCCCGCCGGGGGCGTGGCGCGGGGCGCCGGGCGAGCTCCGGATCAGGCAGTCTTCAGGGAGTGGGACCCTTCCAGTACCGGTGGCGAGCGCCCGAGAGCCTGATCAGCGTCGAGGACTATCGGCGCGCGGCGGCCAGGCGCGTGCCCAAGCTCGTATGGGAATACATCGAGGGGGGCGCCGACGATCTGGTCACCGTCCGTCGCAACCAGACCTCGTTCTCGCGCTGGTCGCTGCGCGCGCGGATGATGGCCGGGTACCCCGAGCGCCGGCTGTCGACCACGGTCGCCGGCGTCGAGATCGGTCTGCCCGTGCTGCTCGCGCCCACCGGGGCGCTCGGCCTGTCGCAGTGGCGTGGCGACCTCGCGGCGTCCCGCGCCGCCGAGGCCGCCGGCACCCGGCTCGTGCTGAGCACCGCCTCGTCATGGACGATCGAAGAGGTCGCCTCCGGCACGCACGCCGATCATTTCTTCCAGCTGTATCCGGGCGGCGATGAGACGGCGACGCTGATGCAGCGCGCGTGGCACGCCGGCTACCGCGCGCTGTTCGTGACCGTCGACGTACCGGTGATCGGAAACCGCGAGGGCGAGCGACGCTACGGCTACACCCGCACGGGAGACATGGGCCGCCACCTCACGCTCACGCCGCGCCAGGCGCTCGACATGGCACGCCACCCGCAGTGGGTCGCGGACCTGCTCCGCCACGGCCGCGGCTCGATGAGAAACCTGAACCCGGATGGGGGCGTCATGGCGACGTTCGATTCGATCGACATCCTCTATCGAGAGATCGATCGCGCCACGTTCGCGTGGGACGACCTTCAGTGGATCCGCGAGCACTGGCCGGGAACCGTCTACGTGAAGGGCCTGCTCGACCCGGAGGACGCGGTGCGCGCGGTCGGCCTCGGCTGCGAAGGAGTCGTCGTCTCCAACCACGGCGGCCGTCAGCTCGACCATGCGCCGGCCGCGCTCGCCGCGCTGCCTGCGATCGTGGCGGCCGTCGGGGACCGCGCCGAGGTTCTGCTCGACGGCGGCGTGCGCCGCGGCACCGACGTGGTCAAGGCGCTCGCGCTCGGCGCTCGGGCGGTCCTGATCGGCCGGCCGCAGATCTACGGGTTGATCGTCGGCCGCGAGCGCGGGGTCGTCGACGTGCTCGGGATCCTCCGCGCCGAGCTCGACCGCGCGCTCACCCTGATGGGCGTGCAGAGCGTGCACGAGCTCGACCGCTCGTGGCTGATCGAGAACGGTGGCGCGTCGTTCTAGGTCCCGCCGCATTCCGCTCGGGACCGGGCGACCGGGCAGCGAGGGCGAGATCCCCTCGGGGAAGATTCCCTCGGCGGTCGGCTGGTTCGCCTATGCGCCGCTCGGCCGCCCGCAGGTGTTCCGCGGACAGCCATAGCGTTCGGAACGCGACGCTCCACGCGGGCGCGACCGGCCGCGCTGCGCCTCAGAACTCGCGCCGGAGAACTCCGAGCAGCACGCGCGCATACGCCGCCTGACCCCTGGCGTTCGGATGGAACGACCCGGTCACGGCGGTGACCCGGTGGCGGCGCGGCGCGACCAGGAAGTCGAGCCACTCGTCGCTCGAGCACAGCTCGTGGCCCGCGAACGCGGCCCGGACGTCGACGAACTGCACGTGGGCGTCGCCGGCGGCCAGGCGGATCGTGTCGTCGAGGACCGCGCCCGCGCGCCGTAGGAACGCCTGGGCCTTCAGCGGGAACAGCGACCGCAGCTTGCCGCAGCTGTGGGTCGGGAACAGGTTGGGGTAGTCGAGCACGATGATCTTCGCGCCCGGGGCCGCCTCGGCGCGGATCGCGTCGTATGTGCTGCTGAGCGTGCCGCGCAGATTCTCGATCCCTGCCAGGAGCTTGGTGGCGGTCGGGCCGCGGTAGCACGCGCGCGGGGCCAGCCGGCTGCACGCCGCGACCACCCTCGAGAAGCCGGCGTCGTTGCCGCCGATCGAGATCGTCACGAGGTGGGCGCGGCGGAGCGCCGGCCGCGTGATCTGCGGCTGCTCGCCGAACCGCGAGGTGCTGAGCACGTTCGCGGTGGTGGCGCCGCTGCAGGCGTAGAACGAGGTCGAGAACCGCACCCCGGGGACGAGCCCGGCCCGGCTGACCAGCCGCGAGTATGCCCGAGTCGACCGGTGGCAGCGGTCGCGCAGCGTGTCCGTTCCCGGCCGGTAGGGCGGCACGCCCTCGCCGGCCGAGTACGAGTCGCCGAGCGCAACGTACCGGACCGTGCGCAGCGGATGGTGGTGACGGTGGCGCTTGGGCGGGGGCGGCGGCGGCTTGGGTGCGGGCTGCCCTTGTGCGGTCATCGGCACGAGCTTGGCGGCCGGCTTGTACAGCGACAGCGTGAACGTGCCGGCGCCGGCGCAGGTGATCGGGTAGTCGTTGACCGCGGTGTACGTTCCGGCGGCCGCGCTCGAGTTGACGAATGCGCCGCTGAACGTGGCGGTGTCGACCATCCCGAGGGAGTCCTCGGTGAGACTCAGCGAGAACGCGCCCGACTGGCTCGTCAGGATCACGTTCGCATCGGTGACGCCGAGGCCGAAGCCCGCGGCGGGGAACGACGCCGTCACCGGCGTCTCCGCGCACAGCGCGGGATCGTCTTCGATGCCGCCGATCGGCGTGCCGAACCCGGCGGTCCACTCGATCAGCGCGCCCTCGCCGAACACGTAGAACACGCCTTCGCTGGCCGAGGAGCCTTGCATGCGGTACACGCCGTCGCGCACGATCCGCGCGTGGATCGGGTGGACGCGGACATGGCGGAGCGGCCCGTTCGGGCAGTAGCCGGTTCCGTTCGGGTTGTCATCGGCCGCGCGCCCGTCGACGGTCACCGTTCCGCCGTCGCCGGCGAGGGTGCCCGACAGCGCCGTGGCGTTGTAGGCGCGGAAGTCCGGCGAGCCGTTCTGGTCGATCTGACCGTCGCTGCGGATCGCGGCCTCCGAGCGCCGCATCCGCTGGTAGCCATCGGGCGGAATCGGCTCCTCGTTCGCGTCGTCCCAGTCGGGTCCGGCCGCGGCCTGGCAGCTCACCACCAGATCGCTGAACACGTAGGTGCCGCGCACGCGTGAGACCGCGAACTGGATCCGCCCGTCGGGTCCACCGCCGGCCCAACGCCCGAGCCTCGGCGCGACCGCCCCTCGAGCAGCCGCCGCCAGCGCCAGTCCCGCGACGGCCACCAGCAATGCGATCCCCCTCCGCATCACCTCGCAGCGTACCGCGAAAGCTGCGGGCCGCTAGTCCAGGCTATCGGGCGCCGGCTCGAACCGCAGCGGGCGATGGGGATGGCCGGCGTGCGTCTCGGACCGGGTGCGTTGGACGTCTCGGCGCGTGATTGCGAGTAACGCGACCAGGCAGAAGATTGCGATCGTGAGCGCCAGCGCGACCGGACCGTCGCCGAGCCCAAGTCCGCCAACGCTCTTCGGCTTGCCCATCCAGTCGGCGAACGACGCGCCGAGCGGCCGGGTGGCGACGTATGCGAACCAGAAGCACAAGATCGCGTTCCAGCGCAATCGCCAGTAGCCGATCGCCGGAATTGCGATCACCGCCGCGAACAGCAGCCCCGAGGCGAGGTAGCCGATCCCGAACGTCGTCGCGGTCAGGTCTCCGACCGCGGTCCCCATCGCGAACGTCGCGACGACCGCGGCCCAGTAGAAGAGCTCGCGGCGAGGCGTGTCGACGCTATGGATCGAGAGCGTCTTCTCGGTCCGGTACCAGCCGCCGAACACCGCCGCCAGCGCGATCGCGTACAGCAGGCTCGACGCGATGTAGGGGACGCCGAAGCCCACGTGCAGGACGTCCGCGGCCATCGTGCCGAACACGCCGACACCGACCACAGCCAGCCAGTACGTCCACGCGATGTACCGGCGCACGCGGAACTGGAGCGCGAGCGCGGACACGACGCCGATGAAGCCCAGCACCACGGCGAGCTCTGGATTCATCGCGTGGACCAGGTAGTCGGAGGTCGATTCCCCCATCGCGGTCGACAGCGCCTTGAGCGCCCAGAAGTAGGCGGTGATCTCGGGCACCCGGAGGGCGCCGCGGACCGTCACGCGTCCGGTCAGTGCGCGATCCATCACGGCCTACAAACGCTGTTCGGGATCCAGAAGGCGCGGGGGTAAGGGAAATCTCACCGCTGTAGGGCGCGCGTCAGCCGGGCGATCGCCGCCGTGGTTGCCTTCGAACAGTTCGAGCGAGTCAGCCAGCGCGCTCACACCTCGTCGATCGGGCGGCCCGTCAACGAATCCGGCGGGATGAGCGCGTTGCCGGCGGCGATCACCCACGACACGAAAGCGACCGCGTCGTGCCGGCGCCGAACCGGGTGGCGCCGGTAGGGCTGCGCCGGCGGATCCCCGCGCCAGTAGCCCAGCGCGTCCTCGACCAACGTCCGCCAGCGGGGCTCGAACGCGTCGAGCGCGTACGCCCCCGCAGCCTCCTTGGTCGTGACCTCGCCGGTCGCGAGCGTGTAGTGCAGCCGGGGCGCGCCGAGCACGCCGGCCGCGATGAATCGTCGACCGAGGATCGTCGCCCGGGTCGGGCCGACGTGGCGCGCCCGCTCGACCCACCCGCGCCAGTAGCCGTTGAGGTTCCCATGCACCCAGGCCCGCAGCTCCACGGGGTCGCCATGGACGCGCAGACGTTCGCGTTCGGGACCGCGCAGCGCGATCCCGTGCCGGGCCAACACCCGCCATGTCACCGGGTTCACGTCGAAGCCCTCGCGCTCAGCGATCCGGAACCGGCCGCTGACGTGGCCCGCGAGCGGCGTCACCTCGAGCGGAGATCTCGCGAGGTCGCCGCTGCGCAGATAGAAGCCGTTGCACACGAGCGGCCAGCACCGCCGGATCGCGACGTCGCGTGCCAGCGCCGACGCCCACCGACCGAGGTGCACGGCTCGCAGCCGCGCCAGCTCCGTGCGAGCAAGCTCGCCGTCGGCGACCGCCACGAAGTCGACGTCGCTTCGTCCGGGACGGAATCCCCCCATGCAAGCCGACCCGACGAGATAGAACCCCTCGATGCGACCGGGGAGCGCACGGTCGAGCCGTGCCAACAGGTCTTCGGCGACCTGCTCCGCGGGCGGCGGCGGGCCGCTGCGCGAGCTACCGGTCAGGGCGACGGGGGCGGCGCTCGCTGTGGCTGGGGCGAGGATGACCCTCCCGAAGTGGTCGTCGCGCTCAGCACCATGTCGGCGAGAACTCGAAGCTCGGCGGCCGTCGGCGGGTGGCCGAGAATCGCGACCTCGAGCGCCCACGAGTTGTCGGGCTGCTGCGGTGGCGCCGGCCGCCAATCCGGCGCCGGCACCGCCTGGTAGATCCCACTGCCGACGGCGGCATTGGCGTCGCCGTTCAGATCCCGGCAGCTGAGTGCCCGGCCGCCGGGCTCGCAGACGATCAGCGCGGGCACCCCCGGCGGCGGAACCCGCCTGGAGCCGGTGCTGAGGGTGCCGTAGCGGAACAGGGTTTGCAGATGGGCCAGGAAGCTGTCGGATACCGCCGCCAGGTCGCGATCGAACCGCGTAGCCGTCGCCGACGAGATCTCCCCGCGGGCACGGGCCTGCCTGATCGCCGCCTCCATGGCGGGCCGGGTGAGACGGCCGGCACCGTTGGACTCCACGTGATCGAGCAGCTCGTAGCGAACGCCGGACAGCCCGGTGCCGCAGGGGAAAGCGTCGCCCGCAGTGGGCGCGCAGCGGATCAGCGGCGCGGTCGGCGGTGTCACATGACGGCTCGAGTCGACGCCGTACAGCGCGCTCCCCGGGTTCGGGTTGCGGAAGATCCCGAACGGGTCGGTCGCGGCCAGCGCCGCCCCGACCGCGAGCAGCAGCGCCGCCATCGCCACGATCGGCACTCGCCGTCCCCGGCGCCGCGCGCGGCGGTGGCGTGTGGGAGCCTCGTCGGCCAGGATGCGCGCCAGCGCCGCCTGGGCGTCGGCGCCGTGCCCTCGCTCGTCATCGACGGCACGTACCGAGTTCGCGCGCGCGACGCGATCGAGGGTGGGCGGAAGTTGGGGGCTCATGATGCCTCCGAAAGTTCGGATACTCGCGGCGATGCGCCGGTGGGTTGCTGCAGCAGACGTTCGAGGCGCTTGCGCGCGCGGTGCAGGCGGACCGAGAACACGGGGGCCGAGCAGCCGAGCGATCGCGCCGCATCGGCCACCGTGAGCTCCTCCCACGCGATCAGCCCGAGCAGCTCGCGATCGCTCTCGCTCAGTCGCGCCCACGCGGCCCGCAGCTCGGCGTCATCGCTCTCCGCCGGCTCGGTCGCGGGCCGCTCGAGCTCGAGGGCGTCGCGCGCCGCCGCCTGACGAGCGTGACCGGCGCGGTGGCGAAGCACCACGTTGCGCGCCACGCCGTACAGCCACGGCAGCGGCTCGCCCGGTATCGCCTCGAGCCGGCGCCAGGCCACCAGGAACGTCTCCGCCGCCACCTCGTCGGCCGCCTGCCGGCCGACGCGACGCTCCGCGTAGGCATGGACCCGGCCGTACAGCGCTCCGTACATCTCCGAGAACCGGTCCGTGGCGTCGCGCTCGGCTGCGTTCATACCCCGCTTATCATCGCGAGCGCGCGAAATCTTTCACTGCCGCTCGGCCCACGCCAGGATCGCGCGCGAGTGCGTGATGACGGTGCCGTCGGGCAGCTTCAGCGCCGGCAGCTTCGTGTCCCCGGTAGCGTCCCTCAGCTCGTCGCGCGAGCCCTTGCGCAGGAACGGGATCGGACTGCCGTGCGCGGCGATCACCTTCTGGTACTCGATGCCCTTGGCGTGCATCGCCTCCTGCACGCGGCGGCAGGGGTGGAGCTTCGGGCCGCCCTCGTCGCCGTGGCAGACGTACAGGGTCGGCACCGGGGCTTCGGCGGACACCCGTCGCTAGCCCTCGAGTTCGTCGATCCACGCCGAAGGCGCCATCACGCCGTCGCCGCCCGCGGGCCGGTCGGAGCCGACCGCGATCAGCTCGAGACCGCTTTCCCCACCCTCGAACGCGCGGACCGCCTCCGGGCTGACGCGGACGACGTCCCACTGGCGAAGTGGATGGACCTCGTCGTCGATCCGCATCCGGCCCGAGCCGCCGACGACGACGTATGCCTCCTCCTGCTCGCGATGACTGTGCGCGATCGGCGAGCGAACTCCGGGCGCGAACCGGAAGTAGCTGATCCCGAGATGCTCGGAGTCGAGGTACTTGCGGGCGAACCGGCCCTCGACCCCGGGCGCGCGCTCGCCCGCGGAGTCCTCGACGTCCTTGAGGTTCTTGATCGTGAAGCGTGACATGGCCCGGATTGTCCTCCTGTAATCATCTACGGGCATCCTGCATCGCACGTCCTCGGCGCCGGTCGAGGAGTCAGAGCCGGTAAACCACGACAGGAGGAAGGGATGAAGATCGGCCGCTTGCTGCTCAGGCTCATCGTCGGCAGCCTGTTCTTCGGGCACGGCACACAGAAGCTGTTCGGGTGGTTCGGCGGGCACGGGCTCGACGCCACCGCGAACATGTTCGACAGCATCGGGATGAGGCCGGGAAGCCGCAACGCTGTCGCCGCTGGGCTCGCCGAGGCCGGAGGCGGCGTCGGCATCGCGCTCGGGCTCGCGACCCCGCTGTCGGCGTCCCTGCTGACCGCGACCATGCTGACCGCGATCAACCGCGTCCACCTCAAGAACGGGCCGTGGGTGACCAACGGAGGCTACGAGTACAACCTCGTGTTGATCGCCGCCGTCCTCGCGATCGTCGACATCGGCCCGGGCGGTCTGTCGCTCGATCACCTGCTCGACAACGAACGAACCGGCCCCCGCTGGACGCTGGCCGCGCTAGGGCTCGGCGTGGCGGGGGCGGCCGGCGCGCACTTTGCCGCCGAGTCCTACCCGGCGCCGGTCGAGGCACCCGCCGAGGCGACGGCCGGTGCTTCGAGTTACGGCGACGCGTCCGCGCCGAACGAGTCGCAAGAGGCCGGCACCGCGCAGTAGCCCGCCCCGTTTCGAATATGGCCGCGGTCGAGAGCGATACCGGGACGCTCGAGGCTCCGCCCAGCGGCGAAGCCCCCCGCGTTCGGCTGATCTTCAGCGCGCTGCTGCTGGTGATGCTGCTGGCGGCGCTCGATCAGACAATCGTCTCGACCGCGCTGCCGACGATCGTCGGCGACCTCGGCGGTCTGTCGCACCTCTCGTGGGTCGTCACCGCCTACCTGCTCGCCTCGACGGTGTCCGGGCCCCTGTACGGGAAGCTCGGCGATCTGTACGGCCGCAAGACGCTGTTGCAGATCGCGATCGTGCTGTTCCTGATCGGCTCGGCGCTGTGCGGTCTCGCGCAGTCGATGACCGAGCTGATCGCGTTCCGCGCGCTCCAGGGACTCGGCGGCGGCGGGCTGATGGTCACGACGATGGCGGTCGTCGGCGACATCATCTCGCCCCGCGACCGGGGCCGCTACCAGGGCTACTTCGGTGCGGTGTTCGGCCTCGCGACCGTGATCGGCCCGCTGCTCGGCGGCTTTCTGGTCGACAGCCTGTCGTGGCGCTGGATCTTCTACGTCAACCTTCCGCTCGGCGCCGTGGCGTTCGTGGTGATCGGCGCGGTGCTCGGGGCCTCGGCCGGGCACGTCCATCACCGGATCGATTACCTGGGCGCGGCCGTGCTGACGGCGGGCCTGTCCGCGATCGTCTTGTTCACGAGCCTCGGCGGCACCAGCTATGCGTGGAGCTCCCCGCTGATCCTCGTCCTGATCGCGGTCGCCGTCGTGATGGTGGCGCTGTTCCCGCTGGTCGAGGCCCGCGCCGCGGAGCCGCTCCTGCCGCTCGCCCTGTTCCGGAACCGGACGTTCGTGGTCACGAGCGCCGTCGGGTTCATCATCGGGCTCGCGCTGTTCGGGTCGGTTACATATCTGCCGCTGTATCTCCAGGTCGTCAAGGGCCACAGCCCAACCGAGTCCGGCCTCCTGCTCCTGCCGCTCATGGGGGGTCTGCTCGTCACCTCGATCCTCAGCGGGAACCTGATTTCTCGGTTCGGCCGCTACCGGTTCTTTCCGATCGTCGGGACGGCGCTGATGGCCGTCGGCCTGTTCCTGCTCGCGCGGCTGACGGTCACGACCTCGCCGGTCACCGCGTCGCTGTTCATGCTGGTCATGGGCCTCGGGCTCGGGATGGTCATGCAGGTGCTCGTGCTCGCGGTCCAGAACGCCGTCGACTACAAGTACCTGGGCGTCGCCACATCCGGCTCGACGTTGTTCCGGCAGATCGGCGGCTCGATCGGGGTCTCGGCGTTCGGCGCGATCTTCTCCCACGACCTCGCCACCGAGCTCGCGAAGCGACTTCCGGCCGGCGCACACCTGCCGGCCGCGGCGAACCCGGCGGCGGTCAAGCGGCTGCCGCCGTCGATTCACGCGCCCTATGTCGACGCCTTCTCCGCGGCACTGCACCCCGTGTTCCTGGCCGCGACCGGGATCGCGGTCGTGGGCTTCGCGCTGACCTGGCTGCTGCGCGAGCTGCCGCTACGCCAGACCGCGCGTGCCGAGGGCGTCGGCGAGAGCTTCGCCACCCCGCACCACCACAGCTCCGAGCGCGAGATCGAGCGCATCCTCAGCTCGCTCATGCAGCGCGAGCACCGCCAGCAGGTCTACGAGAAGCTGATCGATCGGTCCGGCATCGACATCACGCCTCGGGAGGGGTGGCTGCTCCGGCGGATCGCCGAGCGCTCCCCGACCAGCGAGACGGCGCTGGCCGATCAGCTGCACGTGGCGACCGAACGGCTGCAGGATCCGCTGGCCTCGCTCACGAAGCGCGGCTACATAGGGTGGTCGGCGGCGCCTGACGGCGGCGCTCACATAGGACGGTCGGCGGCGCCTGACGGCGGCGCGTCTGTCCACGCGGACGCCGATCGGCGGATCGAGCTGACGCCGTCCGGGCAGGCGGCAAGCGACCAGCTGCTCGCGGCCGGCCGCGAGCAGCTCGTCGGACTGCTGGACGGCTGGGAGCCCGAGCAGGACGAGGAGCTCCAGTCGGTCCTACAGCGACTGGCCGGAGCGCTCGTCGTCGAGATGCCCGGGCGTTGAAGAACCGCGCTTGTCGGCCGGGTCGCGTTCGCCAACGCCACCTTCGACGTCCAGGCCGACAAGATCAGCGCCGCCGCCGCCAAGAGCTTCGTGAACACGGTCCGCGCCGCCTCGGGAAACGAGGTCGAGGGGCAGGCCGCGCAGGCCGCGCCTGCCGGCGCTGATCATCGGCGACGCCAACTGGTGGCTGCCGGAGCGGCTCGGCAGGCGGCTCACACACCTGCGAGTCGAGGGAGCCACGGCCCGCGCCAGAGTGCGGCATGCGCCGGCCGACCGGCTCGTGCCCGAGCCTTCGGCCGGCTGACTGGTGGTCGTCCGTGGCCGGCCACGACTAGAGATTGGTCTGCCGGGGCGCGTACCGGTGATGGAGCATCAGCGAGTTGCCGTCGGGGTCTGAGAACAGCGCCATGTAACAGACGCCGGTGTCGAGCGTGTCGCCGTGGAAGCTGACGCCTCGCTCCTCGAGCAGCGCGCGTGTTGCGTGGACGTCGTCGACGTGGAGCGCGACGGGATTGCGGTTGGGCTCGTGCGGGAGGCCCATCTTCTCGGCGTCGTACACGCTCAGCGTCAGGTTGCCGGTCTCGTACTCCGAGAAGTGGCGTTCCTCGAGGTACACCGACTGCGGCAGGCCGAGCGTCTCACCGTAGAACCTGGCGGACGCGGCGATGTCATGGGTCGGGATGCCGACGAAATCGACGCCGCGGACGAACTCCGGGGTGGCGGTCATGGGTTCTCTCCTGGTCGCGGTGTGTAGGGGCAGGCTATCCAGCGGGTGCCGGCGCCCGCCACCCCGGGGCTCGCGGCGTGCCGCCGCCCGCCGCCCTGGATGGTGGCCGGCGCCGCCGCGTCGACCGCAGGCGCCCGGCCACTTGAGCGCCCAAGTGACGGGTGAGGTGTCGTACGCCTCGGTGCCCGTGTACGCCACCTTCGTGATCCCCCCGGGCACGAGATAAGTCAGGCAAGCTTGGAACCTCCGCCCGGCCGGGAGCGCGTTCGGTACGTCGGCGTCCGGGCATGGCGGGAACGTCCCGAAGAACGTCACGCTCGTCTGCGTGTTCCCGGTGTTGTCAACACCTTCGACGGATACCGCCGGGTCGCTGCTGGAGGTGTTGAACGAGCTCGGGCCGAGATTGGCGATCCGCACCACCGCGTAGTAGGGGTGCTCGCCTACTCGTTGGCGTCGAGCTTGATCCCGTTGAAGTCCTGCGGCGAGCCCTTCTTGATCGACTCGACCGTGACCCGGAGCTTGTACGTCGGCCCGTTCGTGCCGCTGCTCGTCGTCGTCTGGAACGGGACCGTGGCAGGCTGGCGCGTCGCCAGGGCAGTGCCTGGGGCGGCCGCCTTTGCCGGCGCGCCGGCCGGCGGTCACCAACTGCTCGACGCGCCGCCTCCGCCGTTGCTCTCGCTGCTGCTCGTACATCCGCTGCTCCCATCCGGTCGATCACCCACCAACGGACACAGCTTTGCGGAGGTGCAGCGAGGCGTAAATCAGGGGGACCCTGAAATTTCACAGCGTCCTCCCGATCTGTTGTCGGGTCCCGGCGGGGGAGCGGCCCCCGGCTCCCCTCCGCCGGATCAGGCGTTCTTGATGACGATGCCCTCGAGGATGAACGCGGCTCGCTCGGTCGAGTCGATCGCGTTCTCGAGACGCTCGAAGATGTCCTTCCAGCGGATCACGACCATCGGGTCGATGCCGGCCTCGAACAGCGAAGCGATCGCCTCCCGGGTGAGGCGGTCGCCCTCGTTCTCGAGCCGGTGCACCTCGACCATGTGATCCGTGATGTCCTTGAACTCGCGGGTCATCGAAATCGCCTCCGCGATCTGACGGGTGGCGTCCCGCAGCACTCCCGCCAGCCGCTGGGCCTGGGCCATCGGCGCCTCGATCTTGTACAGGCCGAGGTAGTCGGCGACCTCCTCGGTGTAGTCGACGATGTCGTCGAGCGCCGAGGCCAGGTGGAGGATGTCCTCGCGGTCGATCGGCGTGACGACGCTCTGGTTGAGCCGGCTGAACACGTCATGGGTGATCCGATCGCCCTCGTGCTCGCAGGCGAGGATGTCCCGTGCCAGACCCTGGCTCTCCGGATATCGCGCGAGCATCTCGTCCAGCAGCTCGGCGGCGCGCACGATGTTCGCCCCGGCGCGCTCGAACAGGTCGAAGAACTCGCGGTCGGTCCCGCGCAGGAGGTTTGCGATCGATGCCATCTCTACATCTCCAACGGCCGGCATGTTCGCCGCCGTCGCACCCAGAGCACCAGCCTGCTCATTGCTACGTAGGATAGGCGTCGATGGAGACGCGAATGAGAAAATTCGTTGTTGTCGATCTGAGCCGCCAAGCGCGGACGAGCGCGGGCTGAGGTCGGGCGATGGCCTACAGTGCCGGAGAAGCGAGGGGTCAGCTCCTGCAAGACGTGGCCGCGGCGACCGATCAGCTGGCGCTCGCGCTGGCCAGTCTCGGCGAGGCGTACGAGGAGCTCGACGAGCAGACGGCCGACGAGCTGGAGGAGCAGCTGTTCCGGCCCGTGCGCTCGGCGTACGGCCGCCTGCGACGGACTCATGCCGAGTTCGCGGCCCGCCATTCGCTTCCGGGCCGCGCGTTCGAGCCGAGCTCGGGCGGGATGCACTCGGCCGATCCGCGCGTGTACGTCGAGCGTGCGGTCGAGGCGATCGAGCAGGCCGACCGGGTTCTGGCCGAGCTCCAGGACTCGATGCTGCCCGTCGAGGTCGGCGATCGCGAGCTCAGAACCGGCCTGTCGCAGGCGCGAGAGATGATCGCCGAGCTTCCGGCGCGCGCCCGCAGGCTGATGCGAACCCAGGGCCGGTAGCGGCCGTTTATGCCACTCGGCCCCGGGTGGCCTCGAAGCAAATCGCACGGGACTCGGGACAGGTCCCGTAGGAGGTGAGGATAGACATGGCATACGCGCTCGCCCGCGCGGTGCGGCTCGTTGTCGGCGCTGTCGCGCTCATCATCGTGGTCGGCGGCATCCTGTTCGTGCTGTCCGCGAATCCGACCAACGCGATCGTCCACGACATCCACGATGCGGCCGGCACGCTTGTCGGGCCGTTCGGGAATGTGTTCTCGATCAGCGGCCACCCCAAGGAGACGCTGGTGGCGAACTTGGGCCTCGCGGTGGTCATCTACCTGATCGCCGGCGGAATCATCGCGATGCTGATCGCGCGGATGGGGCCGCGGACGATGGTACGTCCGCGGACGTTATGCGAACGATTGTCGAGTTCGTGCATGAAGGCCGCGTTTGCCGGGTATCACGACCGCAATGCATTCTCTGGCGATCGCCCGCACCGGCTCTGCCGAGCTTTTCACTCGCTGGCAGCAGCATGGCGACCGAACCGCGCGTGACGAGCTGGTCACCCGCTTCCTTCCTCTCGCCCGCAAGCTGGCCCGACGCTACGCCGGGGCGAGGGAGCCGTTCGAGGATCTGCTTCAGGTCGCGAGTCTTGGTCTGGTCAAGGCCGTCGATCGCTTCGACGCGGACCGCGGAACCGCGTTCTCGTCGTTCGCCGTGCCGACGATTCTCGGCGAGCTCAAGCGCTACTTCCGGGACCTGGGCTGGTCGGTCCACGTCCCGCGCGGCGCCCAGGAGATGGCGCTCAAGGTCGAGGAGGCCCAGCAGCAGCTGACCACCAAGACCGGGCGTCCGCCAAGCGTGCAAGAGGTTGCCCAGTATCTCGAGATGAGCATCGAGGATGTCCTCGACGCACTCGAGACCGCGGGCGCCCACCACGCCACTTCGCTCGATGCGCCGCGGGAGGATGCCGAGGGCGATACAGGGTCTCTGGCTGATGCCTTCGGGCAGGAGGACGAGCGCTTCGAGCTGGTCGAAGCGAGCGTCACGATCTCCGCTTCCGCGCATGAGCTGAGCCCGCGCGAGCGCCACGTGATCGCGTTGAGATTCGTGCAGGACATGACGCAGACACAGATCGCCGAGGAGATCGGCGTCTCGCAGATGCAGGTGTCGCGGATTTTGCGTCGAGCGCTCGCTCGCCTGCGCGAGATGACGGAGAGCGGCGACGAAGCATCCGTCACCTGACGGTTTCCTCGATCACACGGCGGGGGCCAACGGGGGTCGTTTGTTGTGGCGGGCGCGTCCGTGCGCGAACGTCGGGCTGGTCCGCCGAGCGTCGCGCGCGAGTGTCGCGTTAAACGTTAATCTTCGGGCCGCCTACCCGAGTTGTAAGGATGCACGGGGCCCCCAGCCCGCGCGGCACGACTTCATCCGCAATTGCGTTCGAACCACACCTTGGTTCGCCGTGGCGAACACTCCATTCCCCATCGGTCCGAGAGCTGCTCGACGAGCCGCAGTCCCCAGCCGCGACGCCTGTCCTCGCGCACCCGCACCGCGAAGCCGGGTCCCTGGTCCACCACCGTGCAACGGATGTGGCCGTTGACGCACAGGTCGAGCATCACCGGGGCGTCGTTCACCTGGCCGCCGTGCACGATGCCGTTCGTGACGAGCTCGCTGACCATCAGCTTCAGGTCGTCGAGCTGTGTCGAGGAGAGCACCGTCGACAGCTCTTCGGCGATGATGCGGCGTGCCTGCGCCGGACCCTTTGGTTGGGCCTCGATCTTGTAGAGCGCGCGTACACGTGAATCCATGACTCGACATAGGTTTACCCCGCAAACACACCTCAAAAGCATCCGCACCGGAGGATGCTCGTCAGCACACGATCGACCGGTGAATCGGTGCCGGTGACCGAGAACTCCCCGGCGGTTCGCCTCGAGCTCGACTCGCGCCCCGAGACGTTGACGCTCGTGCGAGGAGTCCTGGCGGGCGTCGCCGAGCTGATCGGGCTCGACCCGGAGCTGCTCGACGACCTCAAGACCGCCGTCAGCGAGGCGTGCAACAACGTCGTCATGCACGCCTACGACGGCGAGGCCGGTCCGCTCAGCGTTCGCATGTACATCGAACCCGAGGCGATCGAGGTCGTCGTCGAAGATCGGGGATCCGGCCTTCCCCCGCTCACGCCGGCCGACGAGACGATCCGCGGCGTCGGACTCTCGGTGATCCGCGCGCTCGCCGAGCAGGCCGACTTCCGCGCGATGCCCGAGGGCGGCACCGAGGTGAGGATGTCGTTCGCCGGGCAGCGCGACGGCAAGCCGCTGTTCCACCTTCCGAGCCAGGCAGGCCCGGACGACCGTGGCGAATCATGGCTGTCTGGGGACGCGGTCGTGTCGCTGTCGCCGATCAGTCTCCTCGCCGGCGTGCTCGGCCGCGTGGCTCGCGCGCTCGCGGCTCGCGCGCGCTTCTCGCTCGACCGCTTCTCGGACGTCTATCTGGTCACCGACGCGATCGCGGCGCATGCCGGGCGAGCGGCCAAGGGCCCCAGGCTGTCGTTCGCGATCTCGACCGACGCGCAGCGGCTCGAGCTGACGATTGGGCCGTTCACCGACGGCAGTGGCGACCAGCTCTGCCAGGAGGCGCCGGACTACAGCGCGGCGTCGGCGCTGGCCAAGCTCAGCGACGAGCTCGAGGTCCGCCGCGCGGACGACGCAGAGATCCTGTACGTCGTGATGGTCGACCGCCGTCGCCCATCGGCGGCCTGACCACTCACTCCTCGTCGAGCAAGTCCTCGGGCGCGTCGACCAACGTCAGCCTGTCGCCCACGCCGGTCAGGCTCAGCAGCCGCTGAACCTGCTGAGGACCCTTGACCATCGCCAGCCGCCGCCCCTGCTCCTCCGCTCGCTGATGGGCGCGAACCAGCACGCTCAGACCCGTCGAGTCCATGAAGTCGAGCGCTCTCAGGTCGATGATCAGCAGCTCTGAATCCGACGCGGCGAGGCGATCGAGCTCCTCCTGGAGGGCGGGGCTCGACGCCAGATCGAGCTCTCCGCTCACGGCGATGACGGTCGCCCGCCCCTGGTTGCGGACCTCTACTCGGAAGTGACTCTGCACGGGCGCGAGCCTACTGATCTTGACGGGCGGATGCTGGGATCGGGCCTGCGTTACGCCCCCCGATACGGGGTAGTGCAAGCAGGAAGTACGACCTTTCGGCGCACCAAAAAGGAGGAGTGGAATGGTCGCACTGATCGCGCTGCTATTGATTCTCGCCATCTTCGGCGGAGTTGGCTTCGCCGCCCACATCCTGTGGATCGTTCTGATCATCGCGTTGGTCCTGTGGGTCATCGGGTTCTTGATCGGAGGCGCGGAGGCGGGCGCCAGCCGACGGAGGTGGTATCGCTGGTGACCGAGGGCCGGCGGAGCGGCTCTGGCTGCTCCGCCGGCCCCGAGCAGTTCCCGTTGCGCTCGGCGCTCGGTGCAGACGCGGGACGCGCCGCCACGAACGGCGGATGGGCTCGCTACGGCCGCGGCGGGCGTGTGTCGCCGGTCAGCTGGCGCAGGCGCTGTAGCGACCGGCGCAACAACCGCGAGACCTGCATCTGCGAGACGCCGACCCGCTCGGCGATCTCCGATTGGGTGAGGTCCTCCCCGAACCGGAGGAACAGGATCTCGCGTTCGCGCTGGGGCAGATGCTTGGCCGCGGCAAAGATCGTCGTCTGGTCGTCCACCAGCCCCAGGCGCTGATCCTCGTCGCCGATCGCGTCGATGCGGGTCGCGTCCTCCTCGCCGGTGAGCGGAGCATCGAGCGAGACCGTCCCGTAGGCCTCCGCCACCTGGAGGCCGTCGAGCACCTCCTCCTCGCTGAGCTCGAGGTATTGCGCGAGCTCGTCGACCCGTGGCGGCCGGCCCGTCCGGGCGCTGATTGCCTGCTGCGCCTCGTTGATCCTGCGCGCCCGCTCCTGCGCTCCGCGGTCGACGTGGATCGCCCAGCCGGTGTCGCGGAAATAGCGCTTCAACTCCCCGACGATCGTCGGCACCGCGAACGACGTGAAGGCAAAGCCCCGATCCGGATCGAACCGTTCGACGGCCTTCACCAGACCAAGGCTCGCCACCTGCACGAGGTCGTCGTACGGCTCGCTCGATTGCGCGTAGCGCCGGGCCAGCTTCCGGGCCAGGGGGAGGAACCGCGTGACCAGCTCGTCGCGCGCGTCACGATCCTGCGTCCGACGCCAACGCTCGAAGAGCTCTTGCGAATCAGCTGCTGACACTGGCCCGCCAGCCGGAGTCCCCGGCACGTCGAACGTCCTTTCGCAGACTCCGCTCTTTTAGCACAGAACACCCGTCCCGCACCAGAGGATCCTCTCTGCGAAGCCGTTTCATCTCTTAGGACCCCGGCGGTGTCGCATGTGTTGGTGGTCGATTCCACTGACTTGCCTCGCCGCAGCGGCTGGTTCGGCGCCGGCGGCGCGCGGGCCCCGGGTCACTTTTCCCGGGGGGAGCCCTCTCGACCCACACGTTGCGATACTCACCGCAATGGCGGCTTCCTACACCTCCCCGCTGGCCGAGTCGCTCGCGCCCGACGTCCTCGCCCGGTTCCTGCGATATGTGCGAATTGATACACAGTCACATCGCGACCGTACGTCTTCGCCGAGCACGCCCGGCCAGCTGGACCTTGGCCGCGTGCTGGTCGCGGAGCTTGAGCGGGCGGGACTGGATGACGTCCATCTCGATCAGCACGGGTACGTGCGGGGAACGCTCGCGGGCAACGGCTCAGGCGGCAGCGGCGAGGTCATCGGCCTGATCGCGCACATGGACACCAGTCCGGACGCGCCGGGCCGCGGGGTCGAGCCGATCGTCCATCGTGCCTACGACGGCGGCGTGATCGAGCTACCGCGCGAGGGCACGGTGCTCGATCCGGCGGCGATTCCCGAGCTGGCGGAAAAGATCGGGCACGACATCGTCACCGGCAGCGGCGACACGCTGCTTGGCGCCGATGACAAGGCCGGCGTGGCCGAGATCATGGCCGGGGTCGCTCACCTGGCGGCCCATCCCGAACTGCCGCGGCCGACGATCCGGGTGGCGTTCACGCCCGACGAGGAGATCGGCGAGGGCGCGACGCTGTTCGACGTCGAGAGCTTCGGCGCGCGGTGCGCCTATACGCTCGACGGCTCCGACATCGGTGAGCTCCAGGACGAGACGTTCAGCGCGGTCGAGGCGATCTTGACGATCCGCGGGGTCGACGTTCATCCCGGTCAGGCGACGGGCAAGCTCGTCAACGCGCTGAGGCTGGCGGCGCAGATCGTGGCGGCGCTTCCCTCCGACACGTTGACGCCGGAGACGACCGCGGATCGCGAGGGGTTCATCCATCCCACCGAGCTGACCGGAACCGCCGGGAGGGCGGAGATCAGGTTCATTCTGCGCGACTTCGACGACGACCTGCTGGCGCGCCACGTCGCCCTGCTCGAGCAGACCGCCGAGCGGGTGACGGCAGCCGAGCCGCGAGCCCGCCTCGAGTTGACCATGCGCGACCAGTACCGCAACATGCAGCGCGCACTCCGTGCGGTGCCGAGCGTGACCGACGCCGCGGAAGCCGCGATCCGGGCCGAGGGGATCGAGCCGATCCGCCGGCCGATCCGTGGTGGCACGGACGGCTCCAGGCTGAGTGAGATGGGCCTCCCGACTCCGAACATCTTCACCGGTGGCCACGAGTACCACTCGGTGCGCGAGTGGGCGTCCGTGCAGGACATGGCGGCCGCCGCCGCGGTCGTCGTTCGCCTCGCGGAGGTGTGGTCACGGGACGGCGATGGCTAGCTCCCCCGCCTCGCTCGCCTCTCTCGACGGCTCGGTGATGCTCGCCTCGGAGGCGACGATCCCCGCGACCGACGAGGGTCTGATCCGCGGCGACGGCGTGTTCGAGGTGATCCGGCTCTACGACGGGCGCCCGTTTGCCTTCGACCGCCATCTGGCGCGGCTCGAGCGCTCGGCGGCGAACCTACGGCTCCCGCTCGATCTCGAGGCGATCAGGGCGGACGCATGGCGGCTGCTCGCGCAGGCCGGCAGCGATCCCCAGCACGAGCTGCTGCGGATCGTGGCCACCCGCGGAGGCCGGCGGCTGCTCTTGACCGAGCCGATGCCGCCGAACCCCGAGGTCGTCCGGCTGGCGTCGGTGACGTACGCCCCGACCAGGATCCTCGACGGCATCAAGTCGCTGTCCTACGGAGCGAACATGCTGGCGAGCCGGCTCGCGCGCGAGCGGGGATTCGACGAGGCCCTGCTCGTCACCCCGCACGGCCGGGTGCTCGAGGCGCCGACGAGTTCGATCTTCTGGATCAAGGACGGCGAGCTGCTGACCCCGCCGCTGGATGAGCACATCCTCGCTTCGATCACCCGCGCGATCGTGATCGAGGCCGCGGGCGCCGCCGAGCGCTCGTGCACGCTGGACGAGCTGCTCGATGCCGACGAGGCGTTCCTGGCCTCGACCACCCGCGAGGTGCAGCCGATCTCCGCGATCGACGAGCGCACGTTCGACGCGCCCGGACCGGTGAGTGTGCGGACGGCCAAGGGCGCCGAGCTGCTCGTTCGCAGGCAGCTCGAAGCCGAGATGCAGCAGCTCGGCGCTGAGACGGGGCAGTCCGGGGCCGACACGTCCCAGTACCTGAGCGCCGACACTCGATGAAGATCCTGACCGTGATCGGGAACCGCCCCCAGTTCATCAAGGCGGCGGCGGTCTCGCCACGGCTTCGCGAGCGCCACCAGGAGCTGCTGGTCCATACCGGCCAGCATTTCGACGACGACCTGTCGGCGGTGTTCTTCGCGGAGCTGGGCCTGCCGGCGCCGGACCGGGAGCTCGGGATCGCGCTCGGGTCGGGGAGCTCCCAGACCGGGCGGATGCTGAGCGCGCTCGAGCCCGTGCTCGGCGAGGAGGCGCCCGACGCCGTGCTCGTCTACGGCGATACCAACTCGACCCTGGCGGGCGCGCTCGCCGGCGCCCAGGCCGGCGTCCCGGTCGCGCACGTCGAGGCGGGTATGCGCTCGTTCGACCGTTCGATGCCCGAGGAGCTCAACCGCGTGCTGACCGACCACGCGGCGTCGCTGCTGCTGTGCTCGTCGCAGGTCGCGGTCGACAACCTCCGCCGAGAGAACGTGAGCGGCGTGGTTGAGCTGGTCGGTGACGTGATGGTCGACGTCGCGCTCCGGATCCGGCCGCGCGCTCGCGAGCGGGCCGATCTCCTCGCCGCCCGCGGGGTCACGCCGGGCGAGTACGTGCTCGCCACCGCGCACCGGGCGGGCAACGTCGACGACCCGGCGCGGTTGGCCATGCTCGTTCGTCTGCTGCGGGCGGTGCCGCTGCCGGTCGTGTTCGCCCTTCACCCACGTACCCGGAATCGTTTGGTCGCGGCGGATCTGCTGGACGAGCTCGAGCGTTCCGAGCACTTGATACTGACCCCGCCACTCGGCTACGTCGAGCTGACGGCGCTGCTGTGCAACGCGCGCGCGGCCCTGACCGACTCGGGTGGACTGCAGAAGGAGGCGTATCTAGCGGGGGTCCCCTGCATCACGCTGCGGACCCGAACGGAGTGGACCGAGACGGTCGAGCACGGCTGGAACGTGCTCGTCGATCTCGACGCCGGGGCCGCGGTACGCGCGCTCGAGCGCGAGCCGCCTCGCGATCGCCCGCCGCTGTACGGCGACGGCCGTGCCGGGGAACGCGTCGTCGCCGCGCTTACACTGCTGCCCAGATGAGGCGCTGGTCGCGGTGAACGAGGGCACGCTGCGAATTGCCGTCGTGGGGCTCGGTTACTGGGGCCCGAACCTGGCCCGCAACTTCGACGCGATCAGCGGCTGCGAGCTGGCCTGGTGTTGCGATCCCTCGCCGGAGGCACGCGAGCAGGTTGCCACACGGTTCCCGCTGGCGCGGGTGACTGGCGACCTCGCCGAGGTGCTCGCGGACGAGAGCGTCGACGCGGTCGCGCTTGCGACCCCGGTGCCGACCCACGCCGATCTCGCCGTGCGCGTGCTCGAGGCGGGCAAGCACTGCTTCGTCGAGAAGCCGCTCGCCCAGTCGGTCGTGGACGCGGAGCGTGCGGTGGCGGCAGCGGAGGGGAGCGGGCGGGTGCTGATGGTGGGTCACCTGCTCGAGTACCACCCGGGGATACAGAAGCTCAAGGAGCTCACGGAATCCGGCGAGCTCGGCGACCGGATCTACTACATCTATGGCAACCGGCTGAACCTGGGAAAGCTGCGCGCGGACGAGAACGCACTGTGGAGCCTCGGCGCGCACGACGTGTCGGTCGTGCTGTTCTTGGCCGACGAGGAGCCGTGGGAGGTGATCGCGCATGGCGAGTCGTACGTGCAGGAGCGGGTCGAGGACGTGGTGTTCTGCTTCATGCGGTTCCCGTCCGGCCTGTCGGCGCACCTGCACCTGTCTTGGCTCGACCCCCACAAGGAGCGCCGGTTCACGGTCGTCGGCTCGCGTAGGATGGCGACGTTCGACGACATGGCGCTCGAGGGGAAGCTGAGCATCTTCGACAAAGGTTTCGACCAGGTTTCGCGCGGCTATGGCGAGTACATCACCAGAACGGGCGGGATCGTCTCGCCCCAGATCCCGAACGTCGAGCCCCTGCGAGTGGAGTGCGAGCACTTCGTGGAGAGCGTGCGCCACGGGCGCCGGCCGCGCTCGGACGGCGTGAGCGGCCTGCGCGTCGTCCGCGTGCTCGAGGAGCTTCAGCGGTCGCTCGACGCGCGCCGGCACGAGCCTTAGAGCTCATCTACGGCAGGACCCTGAGAGCTCTACCAAACCACGGTCAAGAGACCTCAACCACACCGAGAGGAGCGAAGATGGAGACCTGGGACGTCAGCTCACTGGAGATCGAGGCTCACCATCCGCAGGTGCTGCGCTCCGACGCCGAGACGCGTGCGATCGCGATTCAGCTGCCCGCCGGGGAGCAGATGCAGTCTCACCAGGTACACGAGCGCACGTACATGATCGTCGTCGCGGGCGAGGTGAACATCTTGCACGAGGGCGGCTCGGTGTCGGGCGGCGCCGGCCTGATGTCGCACTTCGAGCCGAATGAACGCCGCACGATCGAGGCCGTCAGCGATGCCCGCCTTGTCCTCGTGCTGGCCCCGTGGCCCGGCGAAGGGCATCCGTCGCGAACGGGGTAGCGCGCGACGCGGTCCGGGTTTCCGCCCGAGTCAGGCAGCTGCCGAGGTCGGGTTCCCCGAGCCCGCCATCCCGGCGCCGGCCTCCGTCCAGATCACCTGGTCACGGCCAGGGCCGACCCCGACCAGCGCGATCGGCACGCCGATGAAGTCCGACATGAACTGCAGGTAGTCCCGAGCCGCCGGCGGTAGATCCGACTCGTCGCGGCAGTCGGTCAGGTCCTCGCTCCACCCTGACATCTCGACGTACTCGCCGGTCACGTGGTGGAGCATCGTCTGGTGGTAGGGGAAGTCGTCGAATTCCGCTCCCTCCGGGCCGCGGTAGCGGGTGCACACGCAAAGCCGCTCGAATCCTGAGAGCACGTCGAGCTTCGTCACCGCCAGCGCGGTCATCGAGTTGATCCGGCTGGCGTAGCGGAGCGCGACCAGGTCGAGCCAGCCGACCCGCCGCGCGCGGCCGGTCGTGGTGCCGTACTCGCCGCCACGCGCGCGAATCTCGTCGGCGATGTCGCCGTCGAGCTCGGTCGGGAACGGTCCGGCGCCGACGCGCGTCCCGTACGCCTTGATCACTCCCCAGACCTCGTCGATGTCCTTGGGCCCGACACCGGCGCCGACGCACGCGGCTCCCGCCACCGGATTGGATGACGTGACGAACGGATACGTCCCGTGGTCGATGTCGAGCAGTGCGCCCTGCGCGCCCTCGAACACCACCGTCTGACCGGCGTCGAGCCGCTCGTGCACGAGCCGCACGGTGTCCGCGATGTAGTTCGCCAGCCGGTGCCCGTAGGTCACGTACTCCTCGGTGATCGTCTGCAGATCGAGTCGCGGATCCTTCGCGAACGGACGCAGCGACAGCCGCTTGGGCTCGAGCGCGGCGACGATCTTCTTCTTGAGGATCTTCTCGTCGAGCAGATCCTGGACGCGGATGCCCAGGCGCGCCGCCTTGTCGGCATAGCACGGTCCGATGCCGCGCCTCGTGGTTCCGATCTGCAGCTTGCCGAGCTTCGCTTCGCCGGCGTGGTCGAGCATCATGTGGTAGGGCATGATCAGGTGCGCGTTGGCGGAGATCCGCAGCGACCGGGTGTCGATCCGGCGCCGGCGCAGCTCGTCGAGCTCGTCGGTCAGCACCCTGGGATCGATCACCACGCCGTTCCCGATCACGCACAGCGTGCCCTTGTGCAGAATGCCCGACGGGATCAGATGCAGCTTGAACGTCTGCCGGCCGCGGACGATCGTGTGGCCGGCGTTGTTCCCTCCCTGGAAGCGCACCACCGCATCGGCCTGCTCGGCGAGCAGGTCGGTGACCTTTCCCTTCCCTTCGTCGCCCCATTGGGCGCCGACCAATACGATTCCGGGCATCGGCGACGGAGTGTACGCACGGCATGGGCGTTAGCCGCGCAGCACCGGTTCTGGAGGGCGCTCCCGCGCCGCGAGGGGTGCGATCCGCCGCGCCGGCACACGCGCGACCCCGCGCGACGCGACCGCTCAGCGCCGGCATCCCGGGGCCGGGACCGACCCCGGGTCCTCCCGACCCGGCGCCACCGGCACCTGGACCCGATCCATCGCCGGCACCGGGCCCGCCCGACCCGGCGCCACCGGCGCCGACGCCCGATCCCGCGCCGCTGCCGCCGCGGCCCGGGCCGCAGATCTGATCCCTCCTCCCCGGCGCTCTCGCCTCCGCGACCCGCGACCCGCGGCTCAGGTCTCGCGCGCCCCGACCAGCTCGATCCGGTTCCCCCACGGGTCAGCCGTGTGGAACCGCCGCGTCCTCGGAATCGCGTCGTCCCACTTCACCTCGCACCCGGCGGCGATGAGCCGATCCGCGAGCCGATCCAGTTCCGCCGGGTCGAACAGCAGGGCGGGGTGGGCCTTCGTCGCCGGCGCGAACTGCTCCGCGATCCCGACGTCAAGCTGGCGATCGCCGCAGGCGAACCAGGCGCCACCGCGCGCACGGAGCGCGTCGGGCTTGCGGAGCTCGGCCATGCCGAGCAGCTCGCCGTAGAACCGTCTCGCGTCATCCTCGCTCCCTCGGGGTGCGGCGACCTGGACGTGGTCGAGTCCGAGCGGGGAGAGGTGACTCACGCACCGATCATCGCACCTCCGGGTGGTGCCGGCCGGCCGTGGTGAACCGACCGCGCTCGCGCTACGTTCTGAGGATGGCAGACGAGCAGCACAAGACCGAGGAGCTGAAGGTCATCCAGACCGAGCGCGAGGCTGAGGAGCGCGAGCGCGCGGAGTCGGCGCTCGACCGGGACGAGGCCGCGCAGCACGAACGCCGCGCCGACAAGGCCCGGTACCTGGGCGAGAGGCTCGAGGAGCGCGCCGAGTCAGAGCGCCGGCTCGGCAAGTGACCAAGCCGGAAACCTGCCAAGCCCGCACCCGCCGCCCCGCCCGCGCCGCCCCGCCCGCACCCGCCTCAGGCGCCGGCAACCCCGCGAAGCCGACCGCCCCTCTTACACCGAGCGCAGGTCCATCCGCCGGTCGTGGCCCTGCAGCGGAAGCGGATCGCACATCTCTGCCAGGCGCGAGACCGTCCGCTCGGTGATCTGGTCGCACAGCGCCTCGCGGTCGAGATTGGTGGTGATCACCATCGAGCGCTGGTCCTCGTAGCGCGCGTTGACGATCGAGTAGAGCTCTTCGAGCACCCAGTCCGTCGTCCGCTCGGCCCCCACGTCGTCCACGTGCAGGAGATCGACCGCGGTCAGTCGGTCGAGCAGGTCGACGTGCGAGCGCTCGGCGCGGTGCGTGTCGCGGATCTCGTTGAGCAGGCGGGGCAGCGAGTAGATCGCGACCGAGCGCCCTGCCTTCAGCGCCGCCTTTGAGACCAGCATCGCCAGCGTCGTCTTCCCGGTGCCGACCGGACCCATGAACCACAGGCCCCGGCCGGCGTTCAGCTGCTGATCGATGGCATCCGCGAACCGGCGTGTGGCCGCGACCACAGCCGGCGGATCGATCTCCGTCACCGGGTAGCGCTCGAACGCCACGTCGTGGTAGCGCCGAGGAATCACCGCCGACAGGCTCCGCGCTTTGCGTAGCGCGATGATCTGCCGCCGGCACTGGCAGTCGTAGGCCGTGTTCGCCGCCTCGTCGTAGACGAGTCCGCTGCCGTCGCAGATGTCGAACGGGCACTCGCTCACGCTCCAACCCGCCCGCTCACGCCGCGAACCGCTCGCCGGCGTAGTTCATGAACTTCGGGTACTCCTTCTGGAACGTCAGCACGACGTCGCCCACCGGCCCGTTGCGGTGCTTGGCGATGATGATGTCCGCCTCGCCGGGCCGCTCGGAGTCCTTGTCGTAGTACTCCTCGCGGTAGATGAACATCACCAAATCTGCGTCCTGCTCTATTTGCCCGGATTCTCGTAAATCGGACAGGATCGGCCGCTTCTCGCCACCGCGCTGCTCGACAGCGCGGCTGAGCTGTGACAGCGCGATCACGGGGACGTTCAACTCCCGGGCGAGCGACTTGAGCCCACGGGAGATCTGTCCGACCTGCTCGACGCGGCTCTCGACCCGGCCCTCGTGGCGCATCAGCTGGAGGTAGTCGATGATGATCAGGCCGAGGCCCTCCTCGAGCTGGTGGTGCAGGCGGCGGGCCTTGGCCCGCACCTCGAGCACGCCGGTGTCGCTCGAGTCGTCGATCCACAGCGGTGCGCCCGAAAGCCGCTGGCAAGCATCGAGGATCTTCGGCCAGCGGTTCTCGGCCACGCGGCCCTTGCGAAGCTCCTCACCACGAATCCGCGCCTGGGAGGCGACGAATCGCTGTGCGAGCTCGGACTCGGACATCTCGAGCGAGAACAGCGCGACGGGACTCGGGCGGCGCGAAGGGTGCCCGGTTCCGAGCACCGCGTTCTCCGCGATGTTCGCGACCAGCGCCGACTTGCCCATCGACGGCCGCGCCGCGACCACGATCAGGTTGCCGGGCTGAAACCCGCCGGTCAGCTCGTCGAGGTCCTTGAATCCGGACGGCGTGCCCGTCAGCGGCGTGTGCGCGGTCGACAGCCGGTGGAGCTTGTCGGTCTCCTGGTCGAGGATCTCGGCGATCGGGCGGAACTTCTTCTGGCGATCGTCGTGCGCGACCTCGAGGACCGAGCGCTCGGCTCGCTCGACCAGATCGCGCGGCGGTGCCTCGCGCGAGAGCACGCTCGCCTGGATCTCGTACGAGGTGGTCAGCAGCGCACGCAACTGCGCGTTGTCGCGCACGATCTGGCCATACTCGCGGGCATGGCCGGCGGCCGGCACCCAGCCGGCGAGCTCGTCGATCGCGGCCGGTCCGCCGATCTCCTCGAGCTTCCCACGCTGGCGGAGCGTCTCCGCGACCGTCAGGTGGTCGATCTTGCGGTCGCTTTCGTACAGCTCGATCATCGCCGCGAAAACCGCGCCGTGCTGCTCGCGGTAGAAGTGCTCGGGCCGGAGGTGCTGCTCGACGAGCAGCGCGTGCAGGTGCCGTTCGTCGAGCAGGACCGCGCCGAGGACCGACTTCTCCGCCTCGAGGTTGTGCGGCGGAACGGCGATGCTCTGGACGGCGCTCATGCTCGATCCGAGTCTAGGTTCGGCCAGGACAGCACCGCGGCCGGTGATCCCGCAACCAGCGAACGATTCAGATGGGCCGGCGCGCGACCGCGCCGGCGACACCAGCTAAGCCGGCACCACCATCGTCTTGATCGTCGCCATGACGTCGTCGGTGACCTCGACAACGACCATGTACGTCCCCGTGTGGCGAATCGGGTCCTCGAGGTGGATCTTGCGCCGGTCGATCTTGATCCCGCGCGCATCCCGGATCGCATCGGCGATGTCCTGGGTGGTGACCGATCCGAACAGCCGGCCATCGTCGCCCGCCTGCTGGGGGATGGTCAGCACGGTCCGACCCAGCGTCGCCGCGTTGTCCCGCGCCCGGTCCTCCGCCTCCTGCACGGCGCGCTCGGCCTCCTCCCGGCGGCGCTTGGCCGCTTGGATCGAGGCATTCGTCGCCGGTTCGGCGAGCTTGCGCGGGAGCAGGTAGTTGCGCAGGTAGCCGGCGGACACGTCGACCACCGTGCCCCGCTCGCCGAGCGGGTCCACGTCCTGGAGCAGGATCGCCTGGGGCACGACGCCTACCTCCTAGCGGTCACGGTCACGATCACGGTCACGATCGCGATCGCCTCGTCCGCCACCGCCGCCTGCGCCCTCGGACACGTACGGCAGCAGCGCCAGTTCGCGCGCGCGCTTGACGGCGCGCGCCACCTGGCTCTGATGGCGGCGGCACGCGCCGGTGATCCGGCGTGAGCGGATCTTGCCGCGGTCGGAGATGAAGCGGCGCAGCATCGTGATGTTCTTGTAGTCGACCTGATCGACCTTGTCGCGGCAGTACGGACAAGGCTTGCGGCGGGAAGAGGTCTGCGCACCCTTCCTGTCTCGCCGGCGGACCGGCCGTCTACGCTGCTTCGCCACTCTTGATCACCTGCTCGGTTTCTGTATCAGCCTCTGTCGGTTGCTAGAACGGGATGTCGTCGTCGGACACACCCGCACCCACGGGGGGCGCCTCGAAATCACTGGTGTCGGCCGGGATGTCGGTGTCTGCGGCGCGAACGCCGCTGGAGTAGCCATTCCCGTTCCCGTTGCCAGCGTCGTCGCGGCCGCCGAGGAACTGCACGTTCTCAGCGATGATATCGACGGACTGGCGCTTCTGTCCGTCAGCCTCCCACTCGCTCCACTCGAGGCGGCCGTCGATCGCCACCGGGCGGCCCTTGTGGAGGAACTGCCCGCAGCTGTCCGCCTGGCGGCCGAACACGGTCACATTGAAGTAGTTGGCCTTGTCCTCCCACTCGCCGGTGGAGTTGTTCTTGCGGCGGGTGTTGACCGCCAGCCTGAGCTTGCACACCTGCAATCCGGTGCTGGGGTTCGACCGCACGTCGGGGTCCTTGGTGAGGTTCCCGGTCAGGACGACTCGGTTGATGTTCATGCTCGAAGCTCCTTTCCAGAGCGCATTTGAAAGCCTGTGGCCGAGTCTAAGCGTGGTCCAGACGGCAACATCGATGCTCCCCGGAAAATGGACGGACAAGTTGCAGGGCCGCAGTCGATCCGTCACAGACCGTTGCGATCTCGTTGAGAAGGGCTGCAACGAAGGCCTCCGCGACCGCCCGCGGCGTTCCCGCGCACCCCGGCGCTGGCAGCAGGCCTAGGCGACCGTTTCGGACTCGCCGCCGGTGGCCGGCGGAGCGGCCGTCGCCACCACGGGAGGTGGCGAATCCGGCGCCGCGGGCGTGCCCGGGAGGTTCTTGATAACTCGGAAGCGGACCACGCCGTCAGTGATCCGCAGATCGTGGGAGAGCGTCTCGATCAGCGTCGGCGGCGCCTTGAACTGCAGCAGGTGGTAGTCGGCGTCCGGCTGATGGGCGATCCGGTAGGCGAGCGGACGCTGGCCCCAGTCGTCCTTGCGCTCGATCGACCCGGACGCATCGGTGATCTGCGACTCGACGTCGGCGAGGATCTTCGCGCGCTGCTCCTCGGGCGCGCCGGTCGAGAGCAGCAGCATCAGGTCGTATAGGGGTGCTTGGGCAGCCATGACTCAAAACGCCTACGGAGAAGCGGCGGTCGACTATAGCGGCTGACCGGCGACGGATGGCTCGGGCGCAACCACCGTCACCTACCCGGAGGCGCTCGAGAAGGGGATCCGCGGCTTCGTGTACCGCATCCACGACGCCAAGCGCCGGAGACGCGCGCCCGCAGGCCGCGACCACGGCGACCACGTAATGATGCGGGCGAACGGAAACACCATCCACGGCCCCGGTCGAGCACCGCCACCGAGACTTTGGCGCTGAGGCTACGTATATGTCAGGCGCATCGCCAAAGTCCGTAAGCCACCCGCCACCAGACCGCCTACCCCTGACCCTTGCGAGAGATATCTGCGAGTTGTTCGTCGATCCAGTCGCCCGGATTGCGCGCGGTCACGACCGACCGCAGCCCCGCCAGCCGCCGCTCGCGCTCCTCGTCGGGCATCGTCAGCGCCGCGTGGATCGTGTCGGCCAGCTGCTGGATGTCGAACGGGTTGACCGATAGCGCGTACTCGCCGAGCTCCTCGTGGGCCCCCGTGTTCTCGCTCAGAATCGAGACCCCCGCCCGCTCGTTCACCATCGGACCCTCCTTGGCGACGAGATTCATGCCGTCGAACATCGCGTTGACCATCAGCACGTCGTAGTGCTTGTACGCGGCCACGGCCTCCTCCAGGTCGTCGCGCAGCTTCAGCTGAATCGGCATCCAGTCCGGCGAGCCGTGGCGGTGATTGACCACCGCGACCACCGCCTCGATCCGCTCGAGGTATTCGGCGTATTCGGGGACGTCGGTTCGCGACGGCATCAGCTGGGCGATGAACGTCACGCGCTCGTGAAATTCCGGGTGCTGCTCGAGGAACAGATCGAACGCGGTGAACCCACGCAGGACGTTCTTCGAGAGGTCGGCACGGTCGACGCGCAGGAGCAGGTGGTCACGGCGGCGGCGCAGCAACTCGTCCTCGAACTCGCGCGTCCGATCGCGAGCCGCCACCCCCTGCACCGCTCGAGAATCGATCGGGAGCGGATACGACCGGACCCACACCTCGCGATCCTCGAAGTGCACGACGCCGCCCTCGTGATCGACCTCGAGCCCGAGCAGGTCCTCGCAGCACTGGAGGAAGTTCCGCCGGTAGGACCGTGTGTGGAATCCGATGATGTCGTTGGACAGGATCCCGTGGTAGATCTCCTCGCGCATCACGGTCGGCAGTACCCGCCAGGAGTCGGACTGGGTCCAGGGGATGTGCACGAAATGCGTCATGAACACGTCGGGGCGGACCCGGCGGATCAACCCGGGGAGCGTGTACAGGTGGTAGTCGTGGACCATCACGACGGGCCGCTCCACTCCCTCGATCTCCTCCATCACGGCTCGCGCCAGGTCCTCGTTGACCGCGTTGTAGCCGAATTCGAACGCCTCCGTCTCGTTGCGCCGGATGTCGGGCGCGTTCGACAGGTCCCACAGGTAGTGCTGGATGAACCACAGCATCGGGTTCGCCGTGATGTTGTAGAAGCGGTCATAGGCGTCGGGATCGGATGCGACCAGCTTCACCCGGTACTGGCCCCCGCCCGGCGCCTCCACGGTGAACGGCCTCCGGGCATTCCGTTCGGCGACTGCCACGTCCTCGTCGGTCATCGCCGACGCGATCCAGGTCACGTCCCGATGGGTGGCCAGGCCGATCAGTGCCGTCACCAGCCCTCCGGTCCCTCGTCGGATCGAGCCATCCGGCCCGAACGTGACAGGTCCCCGATTTGACACCAGCACCAGAGGATGATCAGAAGAGGACACGGAGTCATACCTCCAGATGCTCGTCGACATCGATCCCGAACTGCTCGCAGATGTACACCGCGTCCTCGGGGGAGAACGCCATGTTCTTCGGCGCCAGCGGGTCGATCGCCGGCGGGATGATGTGCGCGCGGCCGTCGATGTCCGCCGGCACATACTCACGCGTGTGGAACACCGCGGCCGAATACGGATCCAGGTAAGGCAGCATGCGACTCACGGTGTCGGGGCTCGGTGTCGACAGGTCGATGGGACACCGCCACACCCAGCGACCCGAGTTGCCGGGCACGAGCGAGGGCAGCGCCGCCGGCCGTGGGTCATGCACGAGGCACACATCCCATCCTTCCGACATCTCGCGCGCGTCGATGGCGGAAAGGTGGAGAACCCGCTTCCCCGCCAGTCGCTCGGCGCGCTCACGAATCTCGTCGGCCAGCGCGCGCCCGACGAGGCTTGCAGAGTCGTTCAGTTGCTTGTTCGGGACCGCTACGGGTTGCAGCATGGCTAAGCGATAAGGACGGGCGGACCATATCGAGCGCGACCACGGGCACGCCCGCACGCGGGTACGCGCACCCCTTCACGCGCCCAGCGCCCGCAATCGACTTACTCCCAAGTCCACCGCCCGCAGCAACTCCGCGTGCAGCCGCGCGTTCGAGGCGGAGATCGACGACATCTGGAACTCGTGACCGGTTCCGAGCAGTCGACACCGGTCGAGCGGCTCGCCCCAGCCGTCGCTGACGACGCCGCCGGCCTCGGTCAGGCACAGCCAGGGAGCGGCCAGGTCGTAGGGAGAGTTGTTGAGCACCTGCCCGCCTCCTACCCGCTCGAACTCCTCCCTCATCCCCGGGACCTCATCCACCAACCGGGATCCCACTTCGATCACGGCGTCGAACTGGCCGGTCACGATCCGGGTCATCGCGAACGCCTGCGAGCCGAGCTCGAACGTCCCGCCGCTCACCGACGACGCATCGATCAGGTCGCCGAGCACCTCGACCGACGGCCGCACCGGTCTTCCCCGGAACCCGTAGCCCCAGAACATCCGCCCCACATCAAACCCCGAAGACAGCCGCACCGGCCGGGTCGACTCGACGCCACCGCCCCGCACCGCCAGATACCAATCGCCCGACTTGATCTCAACCACGCACCCGATCCGCACGTCGGCCATCGTCGGCTCGCCGTCCCCGATCGGGGCGAGCGCGACCGCGACGCATGCCGATTCGAGCCCGGCCATCGCCGGCCGCGTCCCGTCGATCGGGTCGACGATCAGGACGTCCACGGCGTCCGGAGGCGAAACCAATCCCCGGTCCTCGGAGTACACAGCCATCCGCGGCGCGCGCGAAGCCACGAACTCCTCCAGGAACGACTCCGCCAGCGCGTCCACCGCGAATGTGACGTCACCCCCGGCGCCACCGCCCGCCACCGCGCGCCCCGCATGCGACCCCAGCTCGGGCAGCGCCACCGAACGCAGGCCGGTCGCCAGGTCGAGCACGATCCCCCGCCGATCCGAAGCGGAGGCCACCCGCTACACCGGGAGCTCGAGCGTGAACGTCGTCTCGCCGGTCCGCGACTGCACCGACAGGCGCCCGGCCATCCGCTCGGCGAGCTCGCTCGCGATCGCCAGCCCCAGCCCCGACCCCTGGGCGTCGTCCGCCGTGTAAAACGGTTCGAAGATCCGCGACAGCGCCTGCGGATCGATCCCATCTCCGTCGTCGCCTACCGCGATCCGCACGAACTCGGCATCGCGCCGCGCGGTGACGACGATCCGGGTCCCGGCCGGAGTGTGCGCGAGCGCGTTGTCGAGCAGGATGCGCATGATCTGGGCCACCCGGACCGGATCGCACAGCGCCTCGATCCGGCCCGGCCCCACTCGCAGCTCCAGATGCGAATCGTGTTGCGCCAAGAACGGCTCGAACTCGCCCGACACCGACCGCGTGAGCTCGCCGAGGTCGACCTGCTCGGGCCTCAACTCCAACGACCCTGATTCCAGCCGCGACAGATCGAGCAGATCAACCGACAGCTTGCGCAAGCGCTCGACCTGATCACGGACCTGCTCGAGGAACCGCGCACGCGTCTCGGGGTCGAGATCGGGGTCCTCGAGCAGCTCCACGAACCCACCCAGCGAGAAAATCGGCGTGCGGAGTTCGTGGGAGGCCGTCGCGATGAACTTCTTGCGCGCCAAATCGAGCTGCGACAGCTGGCTCTGCATCTGGTTGAACGCGACCGCGAGCTGCCCGATCTCGTCGCCCGAGTCGACCCGGATCGGCTCGGCGAAATTGCCGGCCGCGACCTGCTCGGCCGCCAGCTCCAGCCGCTTGACCCGTTGAGCGAGCGCTCGCGCCATGAACCAGCTCCCGACGAGCGCGAGCAGCAGCGCGATCGCGCCGGCGACCAGGATCTGATGACGGACTGTCGCCACCGTGCGCACGATGTCCGACGCCGGGGAGGAATAGACGATCACCGCGGCCACGCGCCCGCGAAACGCGACCGGATAGGCCGCCTCGGCGACCGCCCCGGCCCCGGTCTGCTCGGTGCCGGTCACCATCCGCGACGCTGCGACCGCCCGGCTTGCCACCGCGAACGACAGCGCCGCGGTCGCCGACCGCCGGCTCGAGTCGGCGAGATCCGACAGCACCGGCCCGGACGGGACGTGGTTGACGAGCAGCAACGTGACCCGGTCCCCGGTGGCCAGCGCCGCGCTGTTGACATGTGTCTGCACGACCGCCAGCGGCTCGTTGCTGCCGACGCTCCTGGCGACCTGAGCCGAATGGCGCCGGCCGTCGACCATCAGCTGGGACAGCTGATCGGAGATCAGGCGCGTCTGGAGACCGGGGGCGACGTACACGTACAGCGCGGCCAGCGCCAGGAACGTGATCGCCGAGAACACGAGCGTCAGGCGATTGCGAAGTGACAGCGTCACGCGCCGGCGCGGTCGCGTCCGGCTCGCTCGATCGCCTGCGACCCGCGCCGCCCGCTCCCCGACTGTCCCGGTTCCAGTGGCCACGAGCGAGCTACTCCTCGGTGTCGCGGAACCGGTAGCCCACCCCACGCACGGTGAACAGGTACTCCGGCTCCTTCGGATCGCGCTCGAGCTTCTCGCGCAGATGGCGGATGTGGACGTCGATCGTCCGCGGATCGCGGTAGGCGGAATCTCCCCAGATCCGCGCGAGCAGCATGTCCCGAGTGAATACCCGCCCGGGTGCCCTCGCCAGCGCGGACAGGATCTCGAACTCGACGAATGTCAGCTGCGCCTCGCCTCCGCGCACCCGAACCGACCGCTTGGAGAAGTCGATCCGGATCTCGCGGGTCTCGAGCGGGGCTTCGTCGGGAGCGGTCTCCGCCGGACGGACCATCTCGGCCCGCCGCAATGCCGCCTTGATCCGGCTCGAGAACTCGCGCAGCGAGAACGGCTTGGTGATGTAGTCGTCGGCCCCCAGCTCGAGTCCGACCACCTTGTCGATCTCCTCGGACTTCGCGGTGAGGATGATGATCGGGACCGAGCTGCGGCTGCGCAGGCGCCGGCACACCTCGAGGCCGTCGACCTTCGGGAGCATCAGGTCCAGCACGACGAGGTCGAACATCTGCTCGTCGAACCGGTCGAGAGCCTGTCGCCCGTCGGTCGCCTGCACGACGTCGTAACCGTCCTTGCGCAGGGGATATGAGAGCAACGTCTGAATCGACTGCTCATCGTCGACGAGCAGTATTCGCGCCGACCGATCGGCCACTGAGTCCTTCCTGTTTGCAGCAAAAGAGTAGTGGCCACGAGGGCTTTCCACGGGGACGGGCGGTTACCCTCAGGGATCGGATGCTGGACCCGCGGATCTACAGGACCGGTCTGATGGTGGTCGCTCTAGCGGTGATCGTGGTGGCGTTCTCGCTCGGCAATCAGGCGCCCCCGCTCAACGCCACGCTCACCCCGGATGCGTTCGACGGCGCCACCGCCTACACCACGATGGGCAACCTCGCGGCGCAATATCCCGACCGCCGGCCGGGCTCCGCCGCCGACCAGAGCATCGCCAACTTCGTCCAGCAGTCGTTTGAAAGTGACGGGCTCCAGGTCCAGCGCGCCGCGTCGGGCGCGCAGACGATGGACGGGCCGCGCGAGATCGAGACGGTGACCGGCACGCTCGCCGGCCTCACCCCCGGCGCGATCGTGATCGTGGCCCACCGCGACTCGACCCACCTCGGCGCGGTCGCCGACATGTCGGGGACCGCGGTGCTGCTCGAGCTGGCGCAGGTGCTGTCCGCGCAGACCCAGCAGCGCACGGTCGTGCTCGCTTCGACGAGCGCCTCGATCGGCGCCGCCGGCGCGGCGCAGCTCGCTCGGAGCCTGCCGAGGCCGGTCGACGCGGTGATCGTGCTCGGGGACATGGCCGGCACCGATGTGCGCACCCCGATCCTCGTTCCGTGGTCGGATTCGACGCTCGTGGCGCCACCGCTGCTGCGGAACACCGTCGCGCAGGCGATCGAACAGCAGACCGGCCTCGCCGCCGGCGGGGAGAGCATCGGCGGCCAGTTCCTGCACCTCGCGTTCCCGCTGGCCGCGTCCGAGCAACGGCCGTTCGCGGCCAGCGGCGAGCCGGCGGTGCTCGTGTCGGCGTCCGGGTCGCGGGTGCCGGGCGCCGAGGAGAAGACCAGCCAGGGGCAGATCGGCGGATTCGGGCGCGCCGTGCTGCAGACCGTCACCGCGCTCGAGGCCGCGGGGACGCCGGTACCGGCGTCGTTTTCGTACCTGCGCTGGCAGGGAAAGCTGATCCCCGAGTGGGCCGTCCGCCTGCTCGTGCTGGCGTTGATCGCACCGGTGCTCATGGCGACCGTCGACGGGCTCGCGCGCGCGCGCCGGCGCGGCCACCGCGTCGCGCGCTGGACGCTGTTCGTCCTGTCGGCCTGCATTCCGTTCGCGCTCGCCGTGCTCGCGGTGCTCGCGCTGCGGCTCGTCGGACTGATCAACATCGCGCCGCCGGGCCCGATCGGCGGCGACGCGCTCACGCTCGGAGGCCGCGCGGTCGCGATCCTGATCGGCCTCGGACTCGTGATCGTGGGGTCGGCGGCCGGCGTGTGGTGGCTCGGGCGCCGGATGTGGTCGGGGCGCGAGGTAGCGCCCGCGACCGAGCCCGCGAACGGTCGCGCCCGGCGCCGGCGAACCCTCCCGGACGACGCCGCCTCGGCCGGCGCGGCTGCGGCGCTGCTCCTGGTCCTGTGCGCGGTGACGCTCCTGATCTGGCTCGAGAATCCGTTCGCCGCGGCGTTAATGGTCGTGGCCCTTCATGCATGGATGTGGATCGTTGGTCCCGAGGAGCGCGTGCGCGCGCCGTGGGCGGTCGCGCTGCTGTTGATCGGGCTCGTGCCCGGCGCGCTGGCCGCCTTCTATTACGCGAAGGTGATGGGGCTTGGCCCCGCCGCCGCCGCCTGGAATGCTGTGCTGATGCTCGCGGGCGGCGATTTCAGCGTGTTGGCGGCACTTGAATGGAGCATCGTGCTCGGTTGCGTGGTCAGCCTGGCGCTGATGATCATCCGGATGGCCCGCCAGCCGCGCCCGGCACAGGAGCCGGTCGCCGTCCACGGGCCGGTGAGCTACGCCGGTCCCGGATCGCTCGGCGCCCCCAAGTCCGCGATTCGGCGATGAGGGCGCGCGTGCTCGGCGCGCCGGCGGTGGCGCCGCGCATGATCGCCGGCTTGCCGCTCAGGCGGTTCATCCGCGACGTCTCCTCGGTCCTGATCATCTCTGGGCTGCTGCTCGTGCTCGACGCGGCGGTGACGCTCGTGTGGCAGGAACCGGTCACCGCGGTGATCGGCCTGATCCAGCAGGCGAGCATCGACAAGCAGTACCTCAGCTTCAACACCGCGCCGCTGACCCCGGTCCAGAAGCATGTTCTCGTCGCGCTCCCGAAGCCCCAGGACCGGATCGCCTACCTCGCCCGGCGTGAGCAGCACCAGGTCACCACCGGCGACGCGATCGGCCACATCGCGATTCCGAAGATCGGCGCGAGCTACACCGTGGTCCAGGGGACCGACACGGCCAGCCTCGAGAAGGGCCCCGGACACTACCCTGCGACCGCCTTCCCCGGCCTCGGCCAGACCGTGGCGATCGCCGGGCACCGAACCACGTACCTCGCGCCGTTCCGCCACATCGACGCGCTCAGGCCGGGCGACAAGATCCTGCTGAAGACGCCCTACGGGCTGTTTACCTACACGGTCCAGTTCCGCCGGATCGTGCCGCCGACCGCGCTGTGGGTTACCCGCAACGTGGGCTACGAGCGCCTGGTGCTGTCCGCGTGCAACCCGCTGTACAGCGCCGCCCAGCGGATCATCGTCTTCGCCAGGCTGCAGTCGGTCAAGCCGCTCGGGCCGGCGCGCCAGGCGTAGTTTGCGGGGCCGCGGACGGGCGATGGCCGAAGCGAACTTTGGGGTCCAGACCGGATGCGGCGGGCTCTATCCGCGGTCGATCCACTGGAGTACAGTCTATTTGGAGGGATCGCGATGAACGCGGCAGAGCTCAAGCGACAAATCGAGCAGGGCGAGTACCAGGTAGACCCGGTTGCGGTCGCGGACGCGATGCTCCGCCGGCTGCGCGGCCTGACCGCTCAGAATGAGTGCTCGTACCCCGACAGCTCGACGTCGGCATCGGTGAAAGCGACGCCCGGCGTCCCCTCGACGACCAAGCCGACCCACGTCAGCCCGCCGCCGAGGCTCCGCGGCCCGCGCTCGCCCTCGAGCTTCCCCGCGCTCCGCGCCGGCACGCAGGCGCACAGCTCGTAGTCCTCGCCGGCGGTCGCGGCGAACGATCCCGGGTCGACCCCTAGCTCGCGTGCGACCTCGGCCACGCCGTCGGCCAACGGCAGCGTGGACAGCGACAGCTCGATCCGCACGCCGCTGCGGCGGGCGAGATGGCCGGCGTCGGTGGCCAGCCCGTCGGACAGGTCGATCATCGCGCTGGCGCCATGCTCGGACAGGGCCCGCCCGGCGTGCAGGCGCGGCGCGGGCCGTGCGTAGCGCTCGCGCAGCGAGGCGGACACGCCGGCGTCGAGGCTCCCGCCGGCGTGTCCGTCGAGCACGGCGAGGCCCGCGCCCGCGCCCCCGAGCGTGCCCGTGATCGCAACCCGGTCGCCCGGTCGCGCGCCGTCGCGCGCCACCAGCTCGCCCGGGTCTTCGGCCCAGCCGACCACCGTGAACGACACCGTCAGCGCCGGAGCGCGAGTGACGTCGCCACCGGCGATCGTGATCCCGGTCCGTGCCGCCAGGTCGCGGGCGCCGGCGACGAGCGCGAGCGCGCGATCCGAGGCGAACCCGGCCGGCATCCCGAGTGCGAGATAGGCTTCGCCGGGCCGCGCGCCCATCGCCGCGAGGTCGGATGCCGCCGCCGCCAGCGCGCGGTGCCCGATCTCCTCGGCGGTGAGCCGTTCGCTGCGGAAGTGGACTCCGTCGACCATCGCGTCGACCGAGGTCACGGCGTACCGGCCGGCCCGCACGACCGCGGCGTCGTCGCCGAGCGAGCGCACGACGCGCGGGCCGGCGCCCGCCAGCTCACGCTCGAGCGCCTCGATCAGCTCGAGCTCACGCATGGAGGACGGTGCCGGATTTCGCAGTCAGCGGTGCCGGTAGACGATGCGCGCACGATCCAGGTCGTACGGCGAGAGCTCGACCCGGACCCGGTCACCGGGCAGGATGCGAATCCGGAAGCGGCGCATCTTCCCGGCTACGTGACCGAGCACGACGCGGTCCATGTTGTCGAGCTTGACGCGGAACATCGCGTTCGGCAGGGCCTCGACAACTTCGCCTTCGAGCTCGACTTTCTCTTCCTTGGGCATGCGTGAAATCCTCTGAATTGGGGCCCACCCGCCAGTCCGTCCGTCCAACACGCGGCCACGCGGCGGGCCCCCGGGTTACCGTAAGAGTAGTGGGTATCCTTGGCCGCTGGCCGGTCCAAGCCGCCTGTCGTACGCAAGCGATTCCTCCTGGAGGCCCTTTGTCCGCACTCACAGATGCGATGAAGAACGAGTACACGAAGCAGATCCTGCGCGCCACCGGCGTCAGGAAGGCGTCACTCGACCAGAAGAAGACCCCGCACTACCGGATGCCGATCCTCGAGCAGGCCGGCGGCTGGATGCGGCTCGACAAGTACAAGGGCCCCGAGATCTCCTCCTCCGAGTGGGAGGACCTGACCTACACGACCTACTCCAGCGACCCGAGCACGCACTTCGCGCCGATCACTTCCGCGACGGGTGAAATCGAGCTCAAGGGCTTCTGGGAGTACGGCAAGGCCGACCTCGACGGCGTCTGGACTCCGAACGCCGAGAAGTGCCCCTCGATCGTCAAGTGGGTCGAGTCGATCGGCGCGCGCTTCGGCCGCGTTCAGCTGCTGCGCATGTCGGCCAACACGATGCGGGAATGCCGCTGGGGTCTCCACCTCGACAACAACAACCAGGGCAACCCCGAGAACCAGGGCTGGGTCGTCCGGGTCTGGCTCGAGCTGACCGACGACGCCTCGAGCGCGCTCGTGGTTCGTCCGACCGAGTTCGACCGCAAGGGCGAGGTCAAGATCGCGCTGCCGAAGTATCAGCAGGCCGTGGTGGACTCGGAGTACCTGTGGCACGGCGGACACCACGCCTCCGATCACGTGCGCTACGCGGTGATCGCCAGCGTCGAGTCGGGTCCGGCGCTGGAGAAGTGGATCGAGAGCCAGCGGCCTTAGGCACGCCCACCCGCTGGCGCACGCGCAGATTCGCGCGAGGTGCCGGCACGAGACCTCGCTCGCGCCCGGGGCAGCCGCCTCCGCTTCGGCTAGCCGTGTTTGCCGTGACGGTGTCCGCCACCGCCACCGCCGACCGTCGGTCCCCCGCCGGGGATCGTCGCGCCGCCGGTCTGGGTCGTGGTCGTATGTGTCTCAGTCGTGGGCGGCTGGCTGTAAACCTTCGGGTTGTTGTACACGCCCCCCGATCCGGTCTGTGCCGGCTGGGTCGTGGGCGGCGGCGGCGGCTCCTTGGCCGACGAATGCGGGCCGGTGAACGCCGTCCCGGTGAACGGGTCGGTCGGCTGTGGGAAGTCGCCGCAGTAGCCCTGAGACGCGGCCTGCATGAACTGATGCCAGATCGGAGCCGCGAGCGCGCCACCGAAGCCGTCCGCCATCGGGATGTTGCCCTGCGGATAGCCGACCCACACCGCCGTTGAGAGCTTCGGCGTGTAGCCGACGAACCACGCGTTGTCCATGTCGTTCGCGGTGCCGGTCTTGCCGGCGGCCGGGCAGCCGTAGTTGGCGGCGGTGCCGGTGCCGTCCTGGATCACGGTCTTGAGGACCTGCGTGCCCTGGTAGGCCTCGCCGTCGCTGAACACGCGGTTGTGCGGGGGGTTGCCGAGGTCGAGGACTTTGCCGTTCGGGAATACGACCTTGCTGATCACGGTGGTCGGGACGTGCGTGCCACCGTTGGCCAGGGTCGCGTAGGCGTCGGCCATCTCGAGCATCGTGCAACAGTCCTTGAGGCCGCCGATCACCTCAGACGGGAAGCCGTCGAGCGGGGAGGTGATGCCCATCGCATGCGCGGTCGCGTCGAGCTTGCCGTAGCCGAGGTCCTCCGCGAGCTGAGCGAACACCGTGTTGTCGGACACGGTCGTCGCCTTGGTGATGTTGATCACGCCCTGATAGGTCTCCTCGGCGGTGTGCACCGACCACGTCGGATCCAGCGGGTTCCAGCCGGCCGGCAGGAACTTCGACGTGTAGTAGGTCTGGTTGGGATCGCCGTCGTAGTCGTGGATCAGGGTCATCAGCGCGAACGCCTTGAACGCCGATCCGGTCTGCCGCTCGGCCTGCACCGCGAAGTCGAAGTTGGTCTGCTGATAGGTCGCCGATGACGCGATCGCGAGCACGTTGCCGTTGGCCGGGTTGACCGCCGCGAGCGCGGCCGCGGGCTGCGCGTCCAGGTTCGAACCGCCCTCGTGGTCGATGACCGCGGTCAGCGCCTCCTGCTCCATGCGAGGGTCGATCGTCGTATAGACCTTGAGTCCGCCGTTCTCGGCCTCGTTCGCGCCGACCTTCTGGATCAGCTGCTGCTCGACGTAGTCGAAGATGTATGGCTGGCTGTGCTGGATGTAGTGGTCGTTGGGGTGGATCTGCAGCGGCTGTTTCTCGACCGCGGTCGCGAGGCTCTGGCTGATGTAACGAGAGGTCACCATCGCCTGGAGCACCCTGTTGCGGCGGGCCTTGGCAAGCCGTGGGCTGACCAGCGGGTCGTACTGCGTGGGCGACTGCGGGAGCCCGGCCAGCAGCGACATCTGGGCCAGGTTCAGCTTCGACACCGGCCGGTTGAAGAACATGAGCGCGGCGGCGCCGACGCCGACCGCCTCCTCGCCGTTCGAGGTGCCGTACGGGACCGCGTTCAGGTAGGAGTTGAGGATCCAATCCTTGGAGTGCTTGGCCTCGAGCTGCTCGGCCAGCTTGGCCTGCACGATCTTGTACTTGAGGTCGCGGTGCTCGCGATAGCTCTCCGGAATCCACATGTTGTTGACGAGCTGCATGGTGAGCGTCGATGCGCCCTGCAACGCACTTCCGTCGCCGAGCAGGTCCTTGACCCCGGCCCGCACGATCCCCTGGTAGTCGAGCGCGCCGTGCTGATAGAACCGCCGGTCCTCGATCGCCACCGTCGCCTGACGGAGCCGCTCGGGGATCTGGTTCGGGGCCGCGTACTGGTACACGGTGTTGGTGTGGATGTAGCCGAGCGGCGTACCGTTGGACGCGAAGATCTCGGTCGGAGGATTCGCGTGCCTCGGGCTGAGCTGGCTTATGTTCGGGGCCGAGTCCGCGGTCGCCACCACCCACCCGACCGCCAGCAGCGCCGCGATCGCGACCGCCGCGACGCTCAGCACCGCGATCATCAAGAACACCCGCCCGACGGGGTGTCCGTGGTTTCGGCGGCGGCGCTGTCGATCGCGTCGTCTCATCGTTGCAGGCTCCCGGGCGAGGGCCGTCGGTGGGCAGGCGGGCGCCGCGGCGCCGGGATGCGGAGAATCAGTGTAGCTATCGGGGTCTTTTCGGCCTCCCGGTAGCGCCTCCTTCATCCTGCGAGGACCGTGACCGCACCCGCCGCAATCCTGCTCGACGCGCTCGGCACGCTGTTGGCGCTCGAGCCCCCGGCTCCGCGTCTGCGCGCGGAGCTCGCCCGGCGGTTCGGCCTCGAGGTGTCACAGCGCCAGGCGGCGCTGGCGATCGCGGCCGAGATCGCCTACTACCGGGCCCATCTCGACGAGGGTCGCGACCGGGCACGGCTGCAGGCGCTCCGGCGCGAGTGCGCCCGCGTGCTCCGCGCCGAGCTGCCGGCGGCCGGCCTCGAGCTCGACCCGCTCCTCGACGCGCTGCTCGCGTCGCTGCGGTTCACCGCGTTCGCGGATGTCCGGCCCGCGCTCGTGGCCGCCCGTTCGCGCGGGCAGCGGTTGGTGGCGGTTAGCAACTGGGACGTGTCGCTGCACGGCGTGTTGCGGTCGCTCGAGCTCGAGCCGCTCCTCGACGGGATCCTCACCTCTGCAGAGGCGGGCGCGCGCAAGCCGGCGCCGGCGATCTTCGAGCAGGCGCTCGCCCTCGCCGGCGTGGGTCCCGAGGCGGCGGTCCACGTCGGCGACAGCCTCGACGAGGACGTCGCCGGCGCCCGCGAAGCCGGAATCGAGCCCGTGCTCGTCCGCCGCGACGGGGGGCCGGACGTGCCCGGGGTACGGACGATCTCGAGCCTTGCCGAGTTGGCCGGGGTCGGGCTCCCCGCGGCCCCCTAACCTGATGGGGAGCATGTCGAGCGTTCCTCCGCCGCAGATGACCTCCCCGCAGCCCGAGCCGCCGGCCCCACCGGCACCGGCGCGCGGCGACGATCGTTCCGACGAACCGCCCTGGCCCGTGTGGACGGCGCCGGCGGCGGTCCTCGTCGGGCTTGTGGTGGGGCTCCTCGGGAGCGTGATCGTCGCCGGCGTCGGAGCGGCCGCCGGCTCCACCGGCACGACCCCCGCCATCAGCCTGATCAGCGACTTCGTGTTCGACCTCGCCTTCGTCGCCACCGCGCTGTACTTCGCCTCGACGGCCGGGCGGCGGCCGCGACCCGCCGACTTCGGCTACCGCCGGATCTCGCTGTGGCTCGGCATCGGCGCGTTCTTCGCGGCCGGCGCGGGCTATCTGCTCGTGACCGCGATCTACCAGTCGATCGTCAAGCTGCACGGCACCGACAAGCTCCCGAGCGACCTGGGGATCAACACCAGCACGGCTGCGCTGGTCGGGGCGGCGATCTTCGTATGCGTGGTCGCGCCGATCTGCGAGGAGTTCTTCTTCCGCGGCTTCATCTTCGGCGCGCTTCGACGGTGGCACATCGAGGTTCGGGGGCGCCAGATCGGGACGTGGGTGGCTGCGGTCGAGACCGGCCTCCTGTTCGGCCTCGCCCACGCCGGCTCCGCCGCCGCGCAGTACCTGCTCCCGCTCGCCTTCCTCGGGTTCGTGCTGTGCATCGTTCGCTGGAAGACGCGCTCGCTGTACCCGTGCATGGCGCTGCACTCGGTCAACAACTCGATCGCGCTCGGCTACAACGAGCTGCACTGGACCGGCGGCGAGATCCTCGGCCTGGTGGCGGGGTCGGTCGCGGTGATCGCGGCGGTGACCCTGCCGCTGGCGGGTCGGCGCGCGCCTGAGCCGGCCTCCTGAGTCGGGCCGCGCGCTGCCGGGACACTCACGCATCGACCGGCGACGCAGACGGTCACCCGCGACCGACGCACACACAATCCCCGGATCACCCTCGCGATGCAACGCACATTGCGTAAGTTGCTTCACATGCTTTACTTTCCGCCCATGTTGGGGGTACTTGCCGGCCGGGTCACCGCCACCGCAGCGATCATCGCCGCCGTCGTCGCGGTGTGGGCCTCGCCCGCCTCGGCCGCCGGTACCCCGGCGTCGACCGGCCCGGTCTTCGCGAAGCTGACCCTGACCGTTCCCGACGCGTTCCTGGTCAGCCACCATCTCGTCACCGTGCCCGAGCGGACCGTGCACATCCATGGGGTGGTGCAGCCGTACGTGCCCGGGCAGTGGGTACTGGTCAAGGCGTCCGTCGGCGGAAAGCAGTTCAAGACCGATCATCTGCGCATCCAGCCCGCGCCGGGCGGGCGCAACGGCCAGTTCACGGAGTCTCTGTCGAGCCCCAACGCCGGGCACGTGACCGTGCAGGTCGGGCACACCCGCAACGCGGCGCTCGGCGGCCTGCTCGCCAGCCGAAGCTTCGAGGCGCTCGACGAGAACGCGTCGATCGGCTCGAGCGGCCTGTTCGTGCAGCTGATCCAGCAGCGACTGGCGGCGCTCCACCTCTACATCCCGCAGACCGGCGTGTACGACTCGGGGACGGGGTGGGCGCTCGACGCCTACCACCGGCTCATGCACTGGGGCACCTACCAGACGCTCGACCGCCGCACGATCGGCCACCTGCTCGACGGCTTCGGCGAGTTCAAGCTCCGCTTCCCCCAGAACGGCAGGCACGCCGAGGGCAACCTGTCGCTGCAGCTGCTCGCCCTGGCCGACGGCTCGCACGTGGTCGCGATCTACCCGATCAGCTCGGGCAAGCCGTCGACGCCGACGATCCTCGGCAACTTCCGCGTGTACTCGAAGGTGCCCGGCTACCTGCCCGACGGCATGTACTTTTCGAACTTCTTCGTCAGCGGTTACGCCATCCACGGCTACAACCCGGCTCCCGACTATCCCGCGAGCCACGGCTGCATGCGCGTGCCGATCCAGGACGCGATCTCGATCTACAACTGGCTCGCGGTCGGCAACTGGGTCGACACCTATTACTGAGCCGAACGCTCAGTGGACGCTGGCCAAGCGGGCCAGGTACCCCAGCGCTACTCCGTAGGCGAGCAGCGCGAACAGTGCCGGCAGTCCGTGGTCGACCCACGGGTTGCTCGACTTGAGGACCGCCGCGAACGGCGAGACCAGGGTGTTCGCCGCCCCGTCGATGAAGCGGCGGGGCTGGGAGTGGCGATGGGTGATCGCGGTCGGCGCGGCCGACGTGGTCGCGCCCGCGACCAGCTCGGTCTGCTGATGCTCGGAGGCTCCGGCCATCTGGTCACGCGCGAACATCGCGAACGACATCACGATCAGCGCGCAGCACGCGAGTGAGACCAGTCTGAGCAGGCGGGAGATCACCCCGCCGGTATCGGCCGCGGCCGCAACTAGCATGAGCGTCCGCGGATGAGAATCGACGCACCAACCACGGCCGCCCGCGCGCGCCTGCTCGCCGAGCTCCGCGACCACGCGCTGGTGATCGGCGAGGTCGTGCTCACCAGCGGGCGGACGGCCCAGTATCTGGTCGACGCCAAGCGCGCGATCCTCCGTCCCGCCGGCTTCCGCGCGCTGTCCGAGCTCGTCGCCGAGCAGGCGCGGGTCTGGGACGCGACCGCCGTCGGCGGGATGACGATGGGGGCGGACCCGATCGCCTGCGCGGCGCTCGCGGGCGGGGCCGACGTGAAGGCGTTCTTCGTGCGCAAGGAGGTCAAGGCGCACGGGCTGTCCCGCCGGATCGAGGGACCCAAGCTCGGCGCCGACGAGCGCTGCATGCTGGTCGAGGACGTCGTCACCACCGGTGGATCGACGCTGCGCGCGCTCGAGGCGCTGCGCGAGGAGGGTCACCAGGTCTGCGGCGTGCTCGCGATCTGCGACCGGCTCGCCGGCGGCGCCGAGGCGATTGAGCGGGCCGCCGGCGCGCCGTTCGTGGCGCTGACGACGATCGACCAGGTCTACCCGGAACGCCCAGACCGCTAGGCCGCGGATCCGACGAGTACCCGCGGCTCAGTGCGGCAAGGACGTGCAGCCGGGCAGCCGCTGATGCAGCGCCTGCACCAGCCATCCGTCCTGCGGAAGCGGCGTGAACAGCACGATCGGGCGGTGGCTGGCGACCGCCGGCCCGTACTTGTAACCGACCTTTGCCACGTTCACGTGCAGGTTCCAGGCGAGGATCGTCTGGTACTCGAGGCGCGTCAGCGGCTCCCCGCACGCGCGAACACGGGCCGCGCCTCCCAGCCGCGCAATCGTCCCAGTCAGCTTGTTGATCTCGGCCGTCCGCGTGCGCTGGCCGACGATGTCGTGATGCTCGCTCCGCGCCCGCGACAGCGCCGGCGGGACCAGCGCGAGCACGATCACCGCGACGAGCGCGACGCCGGCCCAGGCGGCCACCCGCGAGATCCGTGGCGTCTCGACCAGCACGGAGCCGACGCCCACCCCCGCCAGGGCGATCAGCACGGCGGCCGGCTCGAACATGTATCGCCCGAGCCCGGGCCAGCCGTGCAGCGAAAACGCGATCTCGACGATCACCCACGCGCACACCCCGGCCGCCAGCGCGAGCGTCACGCGATCGCGCCGGACCAGCGCGATCCCCACCGCCAGCAAAGCGCTCAGCTCGATCACCGCCGGGTTGAGGTCGAGGAAGCGGCCGATCGTGCCGAACACCCGGTCGCTGCGCAGCCGGCGCCCCGATCCGAGCGCGTTCGACGCGGCCACGAACGGGCTGCGCGAGGTCAGCGCCGGGATCCCGAACCACAGCACGACCAGCAGCACGAGCCCGACCCCGATCAGCCATCGCATCGACGGCACGCGAAGCCACGCCCAGACCGAGTACAGGCCGAGGAACAGCCACACCTCGGGCCGGCCGAGCGCGGCCAACCCGCCGAGCACCCATGCCCAGCGGTACCGGCCGCACAGATGGCAGTCGATTGCGGCCAGGCACAGCGCCACGATCATCGGGTCCGACTGGGCGCTCAGCATGTAGTGCCAGTACGAGCTGATCCCGAAATAGCCGGCCGCCGCGAATGCCGCCGCGACCCACGCGGCGTATCGCCGGTCCGAGCCGCGCGCGGTCAGCGCAAACGCGATCCGCCCGGCGAATACGGCGCCGGCGAGCGAAACCGCGAGCGAGGTGACCATCCACAGCCACAGCTGGTAGTGGCCGAACAGCCCGTACGGCGCGGTGAACAGGTACGGCAGCGGCTTCCACGATGGGGCGGCGTTGGTGTCGAGGTTGCCCGCGACGGTCTGGCGGCCCCACACGAGCCATCCGTAGGGGTCGAACCCCGGCCGCGTACGCGCCCACAGCAGGATCAGGAGCGAGACGACGAGCAGCCCGCCCGTAGTCCCGAGCACGACCACAACGGACGTACGTCCGCCGAACGTCCCGGCGTGGCCCTGAACTCCGGGCGCGGCCGGCGACGGACTCGGCCGTTGCTCGGTCGTCGCCATCGCTACCGACGGATCAGCTGGCCGCTGCTGGTGTAGGTGACGTGGAGCCCGGTACAACGAGCGACCTGGGAGGCTCGCGTGTGCCACGGTTCGACGTTCCACCCTCCCGAGGACAGCGGCTTGAACAGCACCTTGGGGATCGCCGGGTTCCGGAGCTCGGCGCCCTCGACATGCTGCTGGAGACCGCCGACCGAGCCGACGTCCAGATGGTAGAGCCAGGCTAGCGAGCTCACGTAGCCCACGTCGGTGACCGGCTGACCACAGTCGAGCACGTGGTGCGTGCCGCCGATCGCATTGGTCACGCTGGCTAGCAGCGAGATCTCGTGGGTGCGGGCATGCTCGTGGTTCAGGTCCTTGTGTTCGGCGCGCGCTCGGGAGAGCGCGCCGGGAATCATGGCCACGACCAGCACCGCGGCAAGGACCGCGCCCGCCCAGGCCGGGGCGCCCCGCACAATCCGGGGTAGGTCACCCAGCAGCCAGCCGACGGCCACGCCGGCCAGCACCGCGACCACCCCCGCGGCCTCGAACATGTAGCGCGCCAGGGCCGGCCAGCCGTGGTAGGCGAACGCGATCTCGACGATCAACCACGCCACGACTCCCACGCCCAGCGCGAGCACGATCAGGTTGCGCCGGACCAGCGCGAGTAGGACCGCGACCGCCGCGGCGATCCAAACCGGCAGGTATTGCATCTCGTGGAAGCGCTTGACCGTCCCGACCAACTGGTTGCTCTTGAGCTCGCGAGGCGACCCCTTGGCCAGCTGCCCCGCGACGTCGGGTCGCCCGTTAGTGATGGTCGGGATCCCGAACCACATGAACCCGATCAGGAGCACGCCGGCGATGACCATCCAGCGCGTCCGCGGCACCTTGAACCAGCACCAGAGCATGAAGAGTCCCAGGAACGGCCACACCTCGGGCCGACCCAGTCCGGTGAGGACGCCGAACACGAGCGCCCAGCGGTAGCGGCCGATCAGGCCCATGTCGAGCGCGGCCAAAAGGAACGTGACGAGCATCGGGTCTGACTGCGAGCTCAGGATGTAGTGGAGGTAGTCCTCTATCCCCAGCACGGCCGCTCCAGCGACGAAGGCGCCGGCGTACGGGGCGAAGCGCCGGAGCGACGCCGGCCCCGAGTCCCGGCGGGGCTCGCTCCCGCCACACAGCCGGAACGCGATTCGCGCGCCGAACACGGGACCGGCCAGCGCGACCGCACACGCGGTGATCATCCACAGCCATAACTGGTAGTGCCCGAACAGCGCAAACGGGACCGTGAACAGGAACGGCACCGGCTTCCACGAAGGCGCGCCACCCAGGTCGAGGCTCGCATGCAGCGTCTGGTAGCCCCAGACCATCCAGCCGTAGGCGTCGTAGCTCGGCCGGGTCCGGGCCCACACCACGAGCACCGTCGAGATCACGACAATGACCGCGGCGGTCGACAGCCACGGGTGCTCGCCGACATACGCGCGCAGCGTCCAGGGAGCGGGCTCGCGCGGGAGCGACTGATCCGCGGTCGCCTGCTCCGGGATCGTCGGTGCTTCTAGCGTGCTCTCTGCCACGGAGTCGCGCGGACGGTAGCACGAGGGCCGGTGAGCACCTTCCCATCCGGCCCCGCGCTCTGATCTGGACTCGATGCCCCCGGCAGGAATCGAACCTGCATCCCGCGCTTAGGAGGCGCGTGCTCTATCCATTGAGCTACGAGGGCGACCGCTCCGAGAGCGTATCGGCGCGGTGCGGGGGCCAGGTATCGGCCACGGCCTGGCGATCCCGGGAACGTGGTACATCCTTCCGCGTGATGTTGAAAGCCGCTCCGTGGGTTGGTTTACCTAAGGTTAATCTTTAGTGACAAAGGGCGGCGAGATGTGGTATCCCTCGGCCTGTGGAGGAGGATCCCCGCGCCCAGCGCAGGATCGCGCATCGATAGCCCATGAGTGTCGGCACACCTGACCTGCTACTCGAAGAGACCGAGATCGGCGCCGTCGATCTCGTCTCGGACGAGATCGAAGCCCGCTCGCCCTGGGAGCTTTTCTTCCGGAGGTTCAGGGAGGACAAGTTCGCGCTTGCCGGGATCATCTTCCTGACGGTCCTGATCTTGGCGGCGATCTTCGCTCCGCTCGTCTGCCGTCTGGTTGGTGCGCCCGGGCCGGACAGCGCGGATCAGAACGCCCTCGACCTCTTCGGGCAGCCAACGGGGCCGAGCTCCGCCCATATCTTCGGAGTCGACCAGATCGGTCGCGACGTATTCAGTCGCGTGATCTACGGCGCCCGGGTGTCGCTCGTCGTGGCGTTCGTGTCGACGTTCCTGACCACGGTCTTCGGCGTCTTCTGCGGACTGTTCGCCGGCTACTACCGCGGTTGGATCGACACGCTGATCTCACGGACGATCGACGCGTGGCTCGCGATTCCCTATCTGCTGCTGGCTATCGGCCTCGCCTCGGCGTGCTCGTTTGGGAACGGGTGCGTCGGCGGGCTGATCAAGCCGGGTATCCCGGTCGTGATCGCGGTGATCGCGATCACGAGCTGGACCTATCCGGCGCGGATCATCCGCGGCCAGGTGCTCTCGCTGCGCGAGAAGGAGTTCGTCGACGCGTCGCGGTCGCTCGGCGCGTCCAACTTGCGGATCATCATCAAAGATCTGTTGCCCAACCTGACCGCGCCGATCATCGTGTTCGCCTCGACGTTCCTGCCGACGGCGATCCTGTTCGAGGCGGCGCTCTCATTTCTGGGTGTGGGTGTTCAGCCGCCGACGCCGAGCTGGGGGCAGATGATCTCGGATGCGGCGCCCAACATCGCGAGCCAGTGGTGGTACATGCTGTTCCCGGGGCTGGCGCTGCTGTTCACCGCGCTGGCGTTCAATTTCGTCGGAGACGCGATGACCGACGCGATGAACCCGCGGGCGCGCAAGAGTTGAGGGTTGACCCGGGGAGGGTCCGCCATTGAACGTACGTCGTCAAACGAAAGGAAGGAATATGCGATCCAGGTCCAGGTTGCTCGGGATGCTTCTGCCCGGGCTGCTGGCGTTGGCCTCGCTAGGTGTCGCCGGGTGCGGCTCCAGCAGCAAGTCGAGTAGCTCGGGCGGTGGCGGTGCATCGTCGAGCAGTTCCAACTCGACTACAGGCATCACCGCTGAGGTGGCGAAGTTCAAGCCGCTCGTGAGCGCGCCCGCGGGCGCGAAGAAGGGCGGGACGCTGACCGTACTCGGGAACGGCGATATCGACTACATCGATCCCGGTGCGACCTACTCGCAGTGGGGGCTGGTGGTCCAGTGGGCGGCGCAGTCGCCGCTGATGGGCTGGCCGCCCAACGTCACGACGGCACCCGTGCCGCTCCTCGCCGCGAGCCAACCGACGATCTCCGACGGCGGCAAGACGGTCACCTTCAAGATCAAGCCGAACATCCATTACAGCCCGCCGATGGGCGGCGGCACCGGCTGGACCAAGCCGGTCGTTTCGCAAGACGTCAAGTACGCGATCGACCGAGGGTTGATGCCGGGAGTTCCGAACGGCTACCTGACGCTGTACGGCGCCGACCTGGTCGGCCTCGCGCAGGCGGAGGCCGCGGTGAAGAAAGACCCGACCAAGGCGCCCGACATCAGCGGCATCGCGACGCCCGACTCTTCGACGATCGTGTTCCACCTGACCAAGCCCTCCGCGGTCGGCCTGATCGGCATGCTGTCGCTGCCGCTGTCCTCGCCGATCCCGCAGGGCTACGCGGCGAAATACGACGCCCAGACGCCGTCGTCGACATACGGCCAGCATCAGATCGACGTCGGGCCGTACTACATCACGACCTACCAGCCGGGCAAGCAGATTGTGCTGGACCGGAACCCGAACTACACCGCGGACTCTGACTTCCGCCCAGCCTACGTGGACAAGATCGTGGTTCAGGAGGGTTACACCGACGAGAACTCGGCCGTGCAGAAGATCCTGACCGGTAAGAGCATGGTCCCCTTCGACTTCTCGGCCACCGGACAGGCGCTGAAGGTCGCGGCGACGCAGTACCCGAAGCAGCTGTCGCTGCTGCCGGGTGTCGGCAACCGCTACATCGCCCTCAACACGTCGAAACCGCCGTTCAACAACATCAACACGCGCAAGGCAGTGATCGCGGCGTCGAATCGCGCGGCGCTACGAGACACCCGCGGCGGTGTGCTCGCCGGCGCGATTGCCACGCACTTCATCATGCCGGGCGTCCCCGGATTCCAGCAGGCAGGTGGTTATGCGGGGCCGTCCGGAGCGCAGTACGACTTCCTGCAGCACCCAACCGGGGACATGGCGCTGGCGGAGTCGTACATGAAGAAGGCCGGTTACTCGAGTGGCAAGTGCAGCGGCAGCTGCACGGTCACGATGGTCTCCGACAACACGCCTCCCGGAAGCAACACCGCGCAGGTGTTCAAGTCGCAGCTGACGGCGCTCGGCTTCAACGTCCAGTTGCACGAGGTTGAGCACGCCGTCATGTACACGAAGTTCTGCTCGGTGGTCTCCAACGCACCGAACGTCTGCCCGAACGTCGGATGGGCGAAGGACTTCAACGATGGCCAGGCGGTCATTGACGTCCCGACGAACGGCGCAACGATCACCGCCAGTCCGAGCAACAACTCCAACTGGCCGCAGCTGAACGACCCGGCGGTCAACTCCGCGCTCGCTTCGGCGAGGCTGATCACCGATCCGACCGCGCGGGCGGCAGCGTACGGCAGGATCGACGACATGGTCATGGCCCAGGCCCCGATGGTGCCGTGGCTTTGGGACTACCAGGCGAACGTCGCCTCGTCCAATGTGGTCCCGGTGATCAACCAGATCAGCGGGCTCGTGGACGCCTCGTTCACGTCGCTCAAGTGAGGTGAACGCGGACGGCCATGTGAACTAGCAGCGGAGGGCTCGCCGCAGGTGGAGGCGGCGAGCCCATTCCGCGCACCCACGCCGACGTCTCCCCATGTTCCGCTACATCGTCAGAAGAGTCCTCTGGGGGATCGCGATGCTGATCATCGTCAGCGCCGTGGTGTTCCTGATCTTTTACGTCCTGCCCACGGCGGATCCCGCGGTTCTGCGCGCTGGACGCAACGCCGGGACCCAGCAGATCGCGCAGATCCGTCATTCGCTGGGGCTCGACGAGCCGATCTACCAGCAGTACTTCAACTACATGAAGCAGGTTTTCCTGCATTTCAACTTCGGCTATAGCTATCAATACAACGTCCCGGTTCGCCAGCTGATCTTCAACCGGCTGCCGGCGACGATTTGGCTGGTCACCGGCGCGGTCATCATCTGGCTGAGCGTCGGCCTCACGATCGGGATCATCTCGGCTATCCGGCGCCGTTCGATCCTCGACCGGACGACGATGACGGGATCGCTGGCCTTGATCTCAGCACCCGTGTTCTGGCTCGGTCTGGTTAGCCTGTACCTGTTTGCCGACGACATCGGGGTTTGGAAGATCTTCCCCGGCCAGGGCGCGTTCGCGAGCGCGAACACTCCTCTTCAGAAGGCGGAGGCGATGATTCTGCCCTGGCTGGTCCTGGCGGCCGCCACCTCGGCCGTGTACGCGCGGTATATGCGCGCCAGCATGATCGACACGATGTCCGAGGACTACATCCGGACGGCGCGGGCCAAGGGGCTGCCCGAGCGCACCGTGATCAGGCGTCACGCCGTGCGCAGCGCGATCACGCCGATCGTCACCCTGATCGGCCTCGACGTGGGCACGCTGCTCGCCGGCAACGCGATCCTCACCGAGACGGTGTTCAACATCCCCGGAGTCGGCCGGCTGCTTTATAACGCCATCAGCGTCTCGGATCTGACTACGATCCAGGGCATCACGCTGTTCGGAGCCTTTTTCATCGTCTTCTTCAATCTCGTCGTCGACATCGCATACGCGTATATCGATCCGAGAGTGCGGTACTCGTGAGCGAACCTCTTCTCCAGGTCGAGGACCTCAAGGTCCGGTTCTCGACCGAGGACGGGGTTGTGCACGCCGTCGACGGCATCTCGTACTCCGTCGACACGGGGAAGACCATCGGCATCGTCGGTGAGTCGGGGTCCGGGAAGAGCGTGTCGTCTTTGACGATGCTCGGCCTCACCCGCACGCAAGGCGCGAACATCGAGGGGCGGATCCTGTTCGAGGGCCGCGATCTCGTGGCGCTCCCGGATTCCGAGCTTCGCAAGATCCGCGGCAATGAGATCGCGATGATCTTCCAGGACCCGCTGTCGTCGCTGCACCCGTTCTACAAGGTCGGCGCGCAGTTGACCGAGGCGGTGCTCACGCACCGCCACGTGTCGAAGGCGACGGCGCGCGCCCGCGCGGTCGAGCTGCTCGAGCTCGTCGGGATTCCCGATCCGTCGCGTCGGGTCGACCAGTTCCCCCACGAGTTCTCCGGCGGCATGCGCCAGCGCGTGATGATCGCGATGGCGCTTGCCAACGAGCCCAGGCTGCTGATCGCAGACGAGCCCACGACGGCGCTCGACGTCACCGTGCAGGCGCAGATCCTGGCCCTCCTCGACGACCTCCAGTCGCGGCTGGGGATGGCGATCATCGTCATCACGCACGACCTCGGCGTGGTCGCCGAGATCACCGACGAGATCGCGGTCATGTACGCCGGCCGGATCGTCGAGCGGGCGCCGACCAATGCGATCTTCAGCACGCCCCAGCATCCGTATACGTGGGGCCTGCTGAAGTCGATCCCGCGCCTCGACAGCCCCCGTGGCGAGGAGCTCGTGCCGATCTCGGGCCGTCCGCCGAGCCTGATCAAGCGGCCGTCGGGCTGCCACTTCCACCCGCGCTGCCCGTATGTGCGCGACCGCCACCGCAAGATCGACCCCCGGCTCGAACCGGTTCCGGGGGACGAGGGCCACGCGGTCGCGTGCCTGCTGCCCGCCGAGTTGCGCGGCCGCATCTGGCGCGGCCTCGCGGCAGGCGAGACGTCCGCGACGCTGCGCCACCTCGTGGTCGAGGAGGAGCAGCCCGTCCGCGCGCATGCAGCTCCGCGCGTGTCCGAGGATGGGCCAGAATGAGCGCGAGCAACGAGAACCTTGTCGAGGTCAAGGATCTCGTCAAGCACTTCCCGATCACGCGCGGGATCGTCTTCCAGAAGCAGATCGGCGCCGTCAAGGCGGTCGACGGCGTGTCGTTCGAGGTCAGGCGCGGCGAGACGCTGGGGATCGTCGGCGAGACCGGCTGCGGCAAGAGCACGACCGCCCGCCTGCTGGTGCGGCTGATGGATCCGACCTCCGGCACGATCCTGTTCGAGGGCGACGACATCGGCGAACGCAAGAAGGACGGTCTGAAGGCCCTGCATCGCGAGGTCCAGATGGTCTTCCAGGACCCGTACTCGTCGCTGAACCCGCGCAAGACGGTCGGCTCGATCATCACCGAGCCGTTCGCGATCCATGGGCTGTTCAAGGGCTCGGGAGAGCGGCGCAAGCGGGTTCAGGAGCTGATGGACCGCGTCGGCCTCAACCCCGAGCACTACAACCGCTACCCGCACGAGTTCTCAGGCGGTCAGCGCCAGCGCATCGGGGTGGCGCGGGCGATCGCGCTCGAGCCGAAGCTGCTCGTCGCCGACGAGCCGGTGTCGGCGCTCGACGTCTCGATCCAGGCTCAGGTGCTGAACCTCCTGCGCGGCCTCCAGCGGGAGATGGGGCTGACGCTCGTGTTCATCGCTCATGACCTGTCGGTCGTACGCCACATGTGCGACCGCGTGGCGGTCATGTACCTCGGCAAGATCGTCGAGATCGCGCCGAGCGACGCGTTGTATTCGTTTCCCCGTCATCCGTACACCGGCGCGCTCCTGGCCGCCGTCCCTGTCGCCAGCCCGACCGGGGGCAAGCGCCGCCAGCGAGCGCTGCTGACCGGCGACGTGCCCAGTCCGGCCAACCCGCCGCAGGCCTGCCGCTTCCACACGCGCTGCCCGAAGGCTCAGGAGCTGTGCTCGCAGGAGGAGCCGCTGCTCGAGCTGAAGGGAACGCACAACGTCACCGCCTGCCACTTCCCGCTGACCGAGTCCGAGGTGCGGATGCGGCTGCCGGGCGCGCTCGCCGAGGCCGCCTCGGGCAACTCGCGCGGCGAGGTCGCAGCCGATCAGCCGTCGTCGTCTTCGTCGACGTAGAGCGACTCGCGGGCGAGCTCGTCGCCCGACTTGCTCCACAGCTTGATCTCGAGGAAGTCCGAGCGATAGTTGTCGGGCGCGATCAGCGTGAAGCGGTCCTCGACCAGCTCGGTCTGGTCGACCGCGAGGTCCGCCAGTTCCGCAGTCACGGCCGCGCCACCGGGCACCAGCGGCACCCCCCACACGAGCGTGATCTCGGCCTTGTTGCCTTGTTCGCCGCGCCAGGTCCCGATCACGTCGTCGCTGAGGTCGAGCTTCCAGTCGGGGTTCTCCTCGGCCAGCTCGGCGGTGAAATCGGCGGCGGCCGCGAAGTCGCTCGGCCCCTGCTCACCCTCCGCGAACGACACGTACCCGAACAGCTCATAGTTGTTCGCGGTCCGCGCCACCGCGGGGATGTACGTGCGCCCGCCGTAGGTCCGGTCGGGGAACCACGAGATCTCGGTGTCGATCTCGCCGATGTCCTCGCCCTCGGTGTCGATCTCGCGGACCGCGTTGCGGAAGTGGCCGGCGAGCGTGTCGCCCCACCGCCCGTAGGGCAGCGGCTCCTGCGGCGGCTCGGCGGCGAAGCTGACGACGAATCGGTCGGTGGGGGGCATGTCGGCCCGACAGCCTACCCGGGACGGCCGGCGCAGGGCGCTCGGTGGCGCGATGCGGCGGTGCCCGTCCCCGCCGGCCGGGCGCCGGCCCGCGCCACCGGAGCCCCGCCGGCCGGGCGCCGGCTACGCGAGCAACCCCGAGTTTCGCAACACTCGACATCCGGCCCGCGGGTGAATGGCGGTTCACTCGGCTCCAGCACGAGGATCGCAACACTCGAGCCAGGCCGGTCGTCGAGTGGCGAGATACTCGCCCTCGGCTCGCTCACACCGCCGCGAACGGTCCAGCGGCGGGCGGTCCGGCTAAAAGGCCCCGCGGCGGGTCAGCACCGCCGGGATCGTCTTCAAGAGGATCGACAGGTCGAGCATGACCGACCACCGCTCGAGGTACAGGAAGTCGAGCCGCACGAGGTCATCGAAGTCGAGCTCGGCCCGCCCGGAGACCTGCCACAGACCGGTGATCCCGGGCAGCACCAGATACCGCTTCTTGTGCCATTCCTCGAGGCGGTCGAAGTCCCGCATCGGCAGCGGGCGCGGACCGACCAGCGACATCTCGCCCCGCACCACGTTGACGAGCTGCGGAAGCTCGTCGAGCGAGAAGCGGCGCAGGAACCGGCCGACCTTCGTCAGGCGCGGATCGTCGCGGATCTTGAACAGCGCGCCCGATTGCTCGTTGAGCTGCTCGAGCTCGTCCTGCGTCTGTTCGGCATGCTGGCGCATCGTCCGGAACTTGAAGCAGCGGAACGGCCTGCCGGCCATGCCCGGCCGTACCGAGCGGTAGATGACCGGGCCTCGCGAGCTCAGCTTGACCGCGACCGCGATCGCGAGCAGGACCGGGGACAGGACGATCAGGCTGACGCACGCGACCACCAGGTCGAACGTCCGTTTCAACGCATAGTCGAACCCCTCGAACACCGGCGGGCGCAGCGTGAACAGCGGCACGGTGTGTCCGGGCGCGAACTCGGCCCGATCGATCAGGATCTCCATCGTCGACGGCGCCACCTGGACGGTCACGCCGCGCTGGTGGCACATGTCCACGAGCTCCACGGCCTTGTCCTGCGGGAAGTCGGGATCGGCGATGATCACCTCCTGCACGGCCTCGAGCTCGAGCACGGCCGGCAGGTCGGGCAGCGCGCCGAGCGATCGCAGGCCGTTGCGCGGACGAGGCGTCAAGGAGATGTACCCGACGATGTCGACACGCGTGCGCGACCGGTCGGCCAGCGCCCGCGCGACCTCGTCGATGTGCTTCCCAGAGCCGACCAGAACCGCCCGACGCGCGTAGCCGGCCTGATCGAGCAGCCAGCCGCTCACGCGCAGATGCACCTCGCGGAGCGCGGACACGTAGATCGTCGCGAAGAACAGCGTGCCATAGAAGATGAAGTAGCTCGAGAAGTGCTGCCCGTCGGCTAGCGCGAACACCAGCGCGATCACGGTCGCCTGGAACAGGGCGGTGGCGATCCGCGCCATTCCAGGCCGGCGGGTGCGGTCCGCGTACAGGTCGACGCGGGCGAACGCCAGCACCGTCACCAGGTACGCGAACGGGATCCAGTGCTTGATGTCACGCCATGCCACCGCGGCGTCCAGCTTGTCGTGCACGGCCAGCTTGAACGTCAGCGCGGTGAACAGGGCGCCGACGACGCCGATGAAATCGAGCGCCAGCAGCGAGATGACCCGTGCGACCTTCCGCAGCGTCTCCCACCGCAGCACGAACGACAGGAACGGCGGCCGCTTTCGGCGGATGTCGCGCTCAGGCAGCGGCAGCGGCACCGCGGATTGCGGACCGCTTTCGGAGTGGATGTTCGTTGCCTCTTCTTGCTCGACCGTCACGTTGCTACTCGCACCGTTTCATCGACCCCGGCGATGGCTATAACGGTAGCTCGACCTCGGAGTAGCGGTGTACCGAGCAAGCATTCCTGCGTGGGAGCGCCGGCGCTAAGGCGCCGCCGACCCGTTCCATCTAGCCGGTACCGGTGAGCGCTTCGGGGCCGGCCTGCTCGATCGTCCGTTTCAGCCCCTCGCGCAGGGTGATCGCCGGCTCCCAGCCGAGGATCTTCCGCGCGAGCGTGATGTCAGGCTGGCGCACCTGCGGGTCATCGGTCGGGAGCGCCTGGTACACGATCTCCGACCGCGATCCGGTCACCTCGATCACCGTGTTGGCCAGCTCGAGCAGCGTGAACTCGTCGGGATTGCCGATGTTGACCGGGTTGTGGTAACCGGACTCGGCGAGCGCGATCAGCCCGCGGATCTCGTCCTCGACGTAGCAGAACGAACGCGTCTGAGACCCTTCGCCGAACACGGTGATCGGGCGGTTCTGAAGCGCCTGGCGCAGGAACGTCGGGATCGCGCGGCCGTCGTGCGGTCTCATCCGGGGGCCGTACGTGTTGAAGATCCGGACGATCGCGGTATCGACGCCCTGCTGGCGGTGGTAGGCCATCGTCAGCGCCTCGGCGTAGCGCTTGGCCTCGTCGTAGACCCCGCGCGGGCCGATCGGGTTGACGTGGCCCCAGTAGGTCTCCGGCTGCGGGTGTACCTGCGGATCGCCGTACACCTCGCTCGTGGATGCGATCAGGAACCGGGCCCGATGCAATTTGGCCAGCCCGAGTGTGTGGTGCGTGCCGTACGACCCGACCTTCAGCGTGGCCAGCGGCAGCCGCAGGTAGTCGATCGGCGAGGCCGGCGAGGCGAGGTGGTAGACGAAGTCGATCGGCTCGTCGACGAAGTACGGCTCGATGATGTCGAGGTTGCGATGGACGAACGCCTCGTCGCGGATGTGCTCGATGTTGGCGAGCGAGCCCGTCTCGAGATTGTCGACGCAGATCACACGATGGCCGCGTCGAAGCAGCTCCTCACACAGGTGGGACCCGAGAAATCCTGCCCCTCCGGTCACAAGGCTGGTTGGCATGGCCGCCAATCTACGCATTCCATCGCTCGTACGCGTGCCGCTCATTACGATGGTGCGCCCACGACGAGAGGAGGAACGATGGCCGCAGCGCGGTTCGTCGAGCGCCTGAATGATCAGATCGCGTACGAGTTCGCGGCGTCACAGCAGTACATCGCGAACGCCGTCTACTACGACTCCGAGACGCTCCCCCGGCTGGCCGCGTTCTTCTACGCCCAGGCGGTCGAGGAGCGCAACCACGCGATGATGATGGTCGAGTACCTGCTCGACGCCGGCGCGCAGGTGACGATTCCCGGCCTGGCCGAGCCCGAGACGGGTTTCGACGACATCGTCGCGCCGGTCGCGCTGGCGCTCGAGCAGGAGCGCCGCGTCAGCGATCAGATCGGCGAGCTGATGGGCGTCGCCCGCGAGGAGAACGACTATCTCAGCGAGCAGTTCACCCAGTGGTTCCTCAAGGAGCAGGTCGAGGAGGTTTCGACGATGTCCTCGCTGCTGGCGGTAGTGCAGCGCTCCGCGGACTCGCCGATGCTGATCGAGGAGTATCTGGCGCGCGAGCACTCGCAGTCAGAGGCATCCGATCCAACCGCGCCCGCCGCGGCCGGCGGCGCGCTCTAGCTGGCGCTTCTGCGCAGAACGTGCTCGTCGCCGCGCCGGATCGTCACCTTCTCGGAGTCGAAGTGCTCGAGCAGCGCCTGAGCGAACTTCCGCGAGGTCGAGAGCTCGTCGCGCAGCTGCGCCAGCGTGACCGCGCCACCGTTCCGCTTGGCCACCTCGACGACGCGCCCGCGGATGTCGGCGACCACGTCAGCGTGATAGTGCAGGGCTTTGGAGACCCGCACCGCACGCCCGGCCTCCCTGAGCGCCGCCAGATCGTCGCCATCGAGCTCTGAGTCGATCGGGGGCTCGGCGCCAGCATCGCGCAGCCGCTTCTCGAGCGCGATCGCCGAGCTCGACAGCTTGATTTGGACCCCGCCCACCCTCGCTGCGCTCGGTGTCCGTGGGGCCGTGGGGGTGGGTGGGTGGGAACCAGTTTTCCGTCCGGACACCGGTGGCGCTTCGCCGCGCGCCAGCCGTTCGAGCCGCGCGAGGGTCTCGCGGCCGGGACCGTGCCGGCGGGGACCGGGATCGAGCACCACGCCGCCGCCGAGCGTGTCCGCCGGCGCGATCTGCCGCACGACGAGCCGGTCGCCGGCCGCCGGCACGATCGGCTGCTCGAGCCGAACCTGCCAGAACCGGCCCCCGAGCCAGGCCAGGCGCGCAGGCGCCTCGCGTGTGCCGTGGTGGATCTGCACTCGCTGTCCGTGCTCGGGCTCCTCGTGCCCGGCGACGAAGGCGAGCTCGGCGTCGACCCTGAAGCTCGGACGAACCGCGGAGCCGGTGCCGACGAGGACGTCCCCGCGATCGATCTCACCTGTCGCCACGCCGGTCAGGTTCACCGCCACCCGCTGGCCCGCTGGAGCCCGATCCATCGGCTGATCGTGCACCTGGACCCCGCGCACGCGGACCCGCCGGCCCTGCGGCAGCAACTCGAGCCCGTCGCCGCGCCCGATCGCGCCCGCCCACAGCGTTCCGGTGACGACCGTGCCCGCGCCCCGGATCGTGAACACTCGATCGATGTGCAACCGAGCCGCGGACGATCCGTCGTCGCCACGGGACCCGACCATCGCACAGGCCCGGTCGAGCGCCGCCCGCAGTTCCTCGATGCCCGCACCCGTGCGGGCGCAGACCGGCACGGCCTCGCTGCCGGGGAACAGCTCGGAGGCCTCGATCAGCGCCACCTCGGGGTCGCCGAGATCGGTCTTGGTGACGGCCACGACACCGGCGCGGACGCCCAGCGCTTCGAGCACCGCGGCATGCTCGCGGGTCTGCGGCATCACGCCGTCGTCGGCCGCGATCGTCATCAGGAACACGTCGATGCCGGTCGCGCCGGCGACCATCGTCCGCACGAACCGCTCGTGCCCGGGGACGTCGACGACCGACAGCCGCCGGCCGGACGGCAGCGCCATGCTGGCGTAGCCGAGCTCGATCGAGATCCCCCTGGAACGTTCCTCCGGGAGCCGGTCGGTGTCGACGCCGGTGAGCGCGCGGATCAGCGCGGTCTTGCCGTGATCGATGTGGCCGGCCGTTCCGAGCGTCAGGGGGTTCATCCAGCGACCGCGCCCTGGACGGCGCTGACGACGATCGGGACCTCTTCGTCGGTCAGCGTGCGGGGGTCGAGCAGGACCCGCCCGTCGTGGATGCGCGCGATAACCGGCGGGTCGCCGCGGCGGAGCGCTCGCGTCACCGCCTCCGCCTCAGCGTCCAGCGCCACCACCGGGCCCTCGAGTTCGAGCAGCGGGAGCGCGCCACCGCCCGCCTTCGCCGATGCCCGCGTCACTCGCGCGCGCGCCCCAATCGCGGTCGCCAGCCGACCCGCCCGCGCGGCGAGCGTGTCCTCGTCGGCTGCCAGCATCGCCAGCACCGGGATTTCCTGGACAGCGCGCTCGGGATCGAGGTACAGGCGCAGCGTAGCCGCGAGCGCGGCCAGCGACAGCTTGTCGATCCGCAGCGCCCTGGCCAGGGGGTGTCGGCGCGCGGCCGCCACCGCGTCCCGTCGGCCGACGATCAGGCCCGCCTGCGGGCCCCCGAGCAGCTTGTCGCCCGAGCAGCAGGTGAGCGCCGCGCCGGCGGCCACGGACGCGGTCAGGGCGGGCTCCTCGCCGCCGGCATCATCAAACAAAGCTGGCTGGCTAGCCAGCCAGCCCGATCCCACGTCATCGATCACCGCCACCCCGAGCTCGCACAGCACCTCGACCGCCACCTCCTCGACGAACCCGACCGTCCTGAAGTTCGACTGGTGCACGCGCATGATCGCGCCGATGTCGTCGTGGGTCTCGAGCGCGCGGGCGTAGTCGCGCAAACGGGTCCGGTTGGTCGTTCCGACCTCCACCAGCCGAGCGCCCGACTGCGCGATCACCTCGGGGATCCGGAAGCCGCCCCCGATCTCGACCAGCTGACCGCGGGCGACGACGATCCCGCGCCCGGGGCCCGCGAGCGCCGCGGCGGCCAGCAGCACGGCGCCGGCGCCGTTGTTGACCACGGTCGCGGCCTCCGCGCCCGTGAGATCGCACAACAACCGTTCGAGGTGGGCGTGCCTCGAGCCCCGCTCTCCGGTCTCCAGGTCGAGCTCGAGGTTCGAGTACCCCTCGGCGGCGCGCGCCACGGCCTCGCGCGCGTCGGCTGCCAACGGTGCCCGCCCGAGGTTCGTATGGAGGATCACGCCGGTGGCGTTGAGCACGCGCCGGAGCGACCCGCGCTGCATCTCGGTTAGCAGCTCGCGCGCGCGAGGCGCCAGGTCCTCGGTAGCGGGTGCGCCTGCCACAACCGCCGCACGCTCCTCCGCGATCGCCCGCCGGGCCGCGGCGACCGCCAGCGCGTGCGGGGCGTCGAGCGCGCCGGCCAGCGCATGGACCGCCGGCAGCGACCTCAGGGGTGGGGAGCCGGGGTCACCCCGCGGACCCAATTTCCCTCTTCCTTCTTCCAGATCGGGACCCTCGCCTTGATCTCGTCGATGATCTCGCGCGACCCCGCGTACGCCTCGGCCCGGTGCGGCGCCGACACCGCGATCGCCACCGAGGCCTCGGACAGCGGGACGGTTCCGACCCTGTGCTCGACGGCGGCTGCGCACAGGCCGTGGCGCTCGATCGCGCGCGCCACGATCTCGGTCATCTGGCGCTCGGCCATCTCGGCGTAGGCCTCGTATTCGAGCTCGGCCACATCCCGGGTGACGCCGAGGAACGTAACCACCGCGCCGGCGCGCGGGTCGCGGACGCGTTCGACGAGCGGATCCAGCGCCAGCGGTTCGGTCGTCAGACGGGCGTGCAGGGCTCCGACCGCGCCACCCGATAGCGGCGGGATCAGCGCGACCTCGTCGCCGGTGTGCAGCGTCGCATCGGCGTCGGCGTACTCCTGGTTGACCGCCATCACCACCGGCACGCCGTCGGTCAGCGCGCGTATCCGCTCCAGGGCGTCGCCGACCAGCGCGCCCTCGGGGAGCTCGAGCTCGACCTCGGTCGTCCCGGCCCGCTCGCGGAGCGCGGCGAACAGACGGACTCGTACTTGCATTGCGCAAAGGCTAGTCCCAGCTGCGGTGCTCGGTTTGCGAAGGGTTAAGGCGCTCTTGTCGTGGCCGCGTTCTTGCCTATGCTGATCCGCCTCTACTTGGGGTCTCACGTCAGAAGGAGTCGGATGGTTACTTGGAGGAAGTCGCTGCTGGCTGCGCTCCTACTGTCGTGCGTCGTGACGATCGCGGCGTGCGGGAGCAGCAGTAGCAGTCCGTCGTCGAGCTCGAGCGCAAGCTCGGGGTCAACCTCAACGTCGACGGCGGCGCCGTCGAGCGGCACCGCTAACGCGGCCGTGGCCAAGCTCGTGCCCGCCGCGCTCAAGTCGAAGGGCACGCTGATCGTCGCGGCGGACGCGAGCTACGCGCCGAACGAGTTCATCGGTTCGGACGGCCACACCGTGGTCGGCATGGACGCGGACCTGAGCAAGGCGCTCGCCGCCCTGATGGGGCTGAAGGCCAACGTCGTCAACGCGACGTTCGACACGATCATCCCCGGTCTCGCTTCGGGCAAGTACGACATGGGCGCGTCGTCGTTCACCGACACCAAGGCGCGGGAGAAGGTGGTCGACTTCGTCGACTACTTCTCCGCGGGTACGTCGTTCTTTACAAAGGCGTCGGGCGGGACGTCGGTGAGCGGGTTGGCTGACCTATGCGGCAAGAGTGTCTCGGTCGAGAGCGGCACCACGGAGGAGACCGACGCCAAGGCCCAGAGCGTCAAGTGCAAGGCGGCGGGCAAGCCGGCCGTCAACGTGCTCGTGTTCCCGACGCAGAGCGCCGCGAACCTCGCGCTCTCGAGCGGGCGGGCGCAGATCTCGATGGCGGATTCGCCGGTTGCGGCCTATCAGGTCAAGCAGTCGAACGGCACGTTCAAGCTCGTCGGCCAGCCGTACGGCACGGCGCCCTACGGGCTCGCGCTCCCCAAGAGCGCGAACTCGGCCCCGGCGGTCCTGGCCGCGCTCAAGGTGCTCGAGAGCAACGGCACGTACAAGTCGATCCTCACCAAGTGGGGCATCGAGAGCGGCGCCATCCCGGCGTCCGAGATGAAGATCAACGGCGCGACCAGCTAATAGCGGTCACACTACGGCTCTCAGGTGAGCGCCTCCGAGCCTTCTGACCGGCGGACGGGGCGGCCTGACGAGATCAAGGCCGTCCCGGTTCGCCGTCCCGGGCGGTGGATCGCGGCCGCGATCGTCCTGATCTTCGCCGCGTCGTTCGCTCGGACGATCATCACCGACACCGGAACCAACAAGGGCTTCCAGTGGGTGTGGGTCGGCCACTACCTGTTCGACTCCCGCGTTCTGCACGGGGTGTGGACGACGATCTACCTGACGTTCCTGAGCATGGTGATCGGGGTCGTGCTCGGGATCGTCGCCGCGGTCATGCGGCTGTCGCCCAACCCGATCCTCTCGCGTGCGAGCTGGCTGTACATCTGGTTCTTCCGCGGCACCCCACTGCTCGTGCAGGTGCTGTTCTGGTACAACATCGCCACCCTATTCCCGACCATTTCGCTCGGAGTTCCGTTCGGCCCCGCGATCGTCCACGAGCAGGCCAATTCACTGATCACCCCGTTGGCCGCGGGCCTGCTTGCACTGGGTCTCAACGAAGGCGCGTACATGTCCGAGATCGTCCGCGCCGGCATCATCTCGGTCGACGAGGGTCAGACGCACGCGGCTCAGTCGCTCGGGATGAGCCGGCTGCAGACGATGCGGCTGATCGTCCTGCCGCAGGCGATGCGGGTGATCATCCCGCCGACAGGTAACGAGACGATCTCGATGCTCAAGAACACCTCGCTGCTGTACGTGGCGTCCTTCACGGAGCTGACCTACTCGGTGACCCAGATCTACAACGTGAACTACAAGGTGATCCCGCTGCTGATCGTGGCGAGCATCTGGTATCTGGTGCTGACGAGCATCCTGTACGTGGGCCAGTACTTCATCGAGCGGCGGTACGGCCGCGGCTTCACCCGCTCCGAGCGCGCGTCGATGCGCGCCCGGTGGCTGAGCTTCGGCGGAGGAAAGCAGCGGCGATGAGCGAGCTGATGGTCAAGGCCGAGGGCGTCCAGAAGCGCTTCGGCCGCCTGGAGGTGCTGAGGGGCATCGACCTTGAGGTGCGGCGTGGCGAGGTCACGTGCATGCTCGGACCCTCCGGCTCGGGCAAATCCACGTTCCTGCGCTGCATCAACCACCTCGAGAAGATCAACGCCGGACGACTGTCGGTCGACGGCGAGCTGGTCGGCTATCGACAGTCGGGCGCCAAGCTGTACGAGCTGCGCGAGAACGAGATCGCCCGTAAGCGGGCCGAGATCGGGATGGTCTTCCAGCACTTCAACCTGTTCCCGCACATGACCGCGCTCGAGAACGTCACGCTGGCGCCGATCCGGGTCAAGGGCGTGCCGCGCAGCGACGCCCGCAACCGGGGCCAGCAGCTGCTTCAGCGGGTCGGGCTCGGCGACAAGCTCGACACCTACCCGGTGGCCCTGTCGGGTGGCCAGCAGCAGCGCGTGGCGATCGCCCGCGCGCTGGCCATGGAGCCCAAGCTGATGCTGTTCGACGAGCCGACTTCCGCGCTCGACCCCGAGCTCGTCGGTGACGTCCTGGACGCGATGCGCCAGCTCGCGCGGGACGGCATGACGATGATCGTCGTCACCCACGAGATGGGCTTTGCGCGTGAGGTCGCCGACGAGGCCGTATTCATGGACGCAGGCGTGGTGGTCGAATCCGGTCCCCCGGCGGATGTGCTCGGGTCGCCGCGGCACGAACGCACGAGAGCGTTTCTTTCCAAGGTTCTGTGAGCGGGTCCCCAACCGTCCGGGCCGGGTAACCTCGCGGGCATGGCCACCACCGACGAGCACCGCACGATCGCCCCGATCGTCGGTCCCGACGATCCGAGGCGGTTCACGGATTCCGGGATCGAGATCAAGCCGCTGTACGCCGAGCCGGATCTGCCCGAGGACCTGAACGAGCGACTCGGCGAGCCCGGCGACTACCCGTTCACCCGCGGCATCCACCGCGATATGTACCGCGGGCAACTGTGGACGATGCGCCAGTACGCCGGATACGCGAGCGCGAAGGAGTCCAACGAGCGCTACCGGTATCTGCTGGCGCACGGATCGACCGGGTTGTCGATGGCCTTCGATCTCCCCACGCAGCTGGGACTGGATTCCGACGATCCGCGCTGCCTGGGCGAGGTGGGGCGGACAGGCGTCGCGATCGACTCGATCGACGACATGCGCACCGCGTTCGACTCGATCCCGCTCGACCAGGTGTCGACCTCGATGACGATCAACGCGCCCGCCGCGGTGCTGCTGCTGCTCTACGAGCTGATCGGCGAGGAACAAGGCGTCCCGGCCGAGAAGCTCCGCGGCACGACCCAGAACGACATCCTCAAGGAGTACATCGCGCGCGGCAACTTCATCTACCCGCCGAAGGGCGCGATCCGGCTCACGACCGACCTGTTCGCGTACTGCCGCGAGCGCGTGCCCCGTTGGAACACGATCTCGATCAGCGGCTACCACTTCCGCGAGAAGGGCTGCTCGGCGGTGCAGGAGGTGGCGTTCACACTCTCGAACGGCATCGCCTACGTGCAGGCCGCGCTCGACGCCGGGCTCGCCGTCGACGAGTTCGCGCCCCGGCTGGCGTTCTTCTTCAACGGCCACAACAACGTCTTCCAGGAAGTCGCGAAGTTCCGCGCTGCCCGCCGGATGTGGGCCAAGATCATGCGCGAGCGATTCGACGCCAAGGACGAGCGATCCTGGCGGCTGCGCTTCCACACCCAGACGGGTGGTGTCACGTTGACCGCCCAGCAGCCCGAGAACAACATCGTCCGTGTCGCTCTCCAGGGGTTCGCCGCGGTGTGCGGCGGCACCCAGTCGCTCCACACCAACGGGTTCGACGAGGCGCTGGCGCTGCCGACCGAGCGGGCCGCCAAGATCGCGCTCCGCACCCAGCAGATCCTCGGTTATGAATCGGGCGCGGCGGACGCCGTCGACCCGTTCGCCGGCTCGTACTTCGTCGAAGCGCTGACCGACGAGATAGAGACCCGGGCGCTCGAGTTGATCGAGAAGGTCGACGGCCTGGGCGGCTCGGTCAACGCGATCGATTTCATCAAGAACGAGATCGAGGAGTCCGCGTTCGGCTACCACGAGCGTTACCGGCTGGGCCAGGACATCGTCGTCGGGGTCAACAAGTTCGTCGACGAGGGCGAGACCGAGGTGCCGGACATTCTCCGCGTCGATCCCGAGTCCGAGCGCGAGCAGGTGGCGCGGCTGAAGTCGTTCAAGTCCTCGCGCGATGCTGAATTGGTCGAGAAGCGGCTAAAGGAAGTGAGCAACGCTGCCGATACGACCAATAACCTCCTCCCTACCTTGCGGCAGGCACTCAAAGACCGTTGCACGCTGGGTGAGGTGTGCGGGGCGATGAAGGACGTGTTCGGCGAGTACCAGCCGACGTTCTGAGCCGGCCAGCACAGACGTTCTGAGATGTAACGGAACGGAAAGCATCGGGAGGAAAGGGTGCCTTTCGTCATGCCTGGGCTTCGGATCGCCGCCACCGTCACCGCACTGCTCGTCCTGGCCGTCGCACCGGCGGCCGCCCGCGCGACGGTGGCGACGACTCAGATCACGGGCTGGACGTCGCAGAATCCGGCGACGCCCCCGAACAATCCGTACCTGATCTCGGACGACAACCAGCACACGACCCTGACGGTCAGCGGAACTGCGACCGGCACTGGCTCCGTCGACATCGCCTGTTACTTCGGGACCCCCGCCAACCTGCAGGTCGTGGTCCTCCAGAGTGGTCTGCCGGTTTCCGCTGGCACGTTCCACACCTCCAACCTGCAGATGCAGGGCAAAATCGCCGGCCTTGCATGCCGTCTCCGGGCCGTTCCGGCGGGCGGGGAGGCCGGGGGTGACATCAGCGACTACGCGGGACCTCAGTTGGCCGTGTCCGAGGTGGCGATCCCCGTGTCGGCGGTCGCGAGTGGAACGAACGCGGGCACGCCGTACGACTTCTACGTCAAGGACGTCACGTTCACCGGATCGGCGGGCTGGGGCCCTGCCGGGGTCGATCCCCTCAAGGGCCAGTTCGGCTGTGGCGGCCCGTTCGCGGCGCCGACCGATCCGGACTTCGACGTCGGGAACTTTGCGATCAACTGCATGGGGTCGTTGATGGGTGACGATCTCGGTGCGTTCGGAGGGCGCTCCGAGGTCCAGGTCGACGGCCGCAACGCGTACGACGCGGCGTCCGCCCAGGCATTGTTCGCCGCCGCGAACGGCAATCTCGCCAGCCAGAACCTCCCGGGATTCCCACAGACGCTGACCGACCACGTCGTCTGGGACGCCAGCACCGGCCTGCTCACCTCCGATTCGGTCGAGTCGTGGGTCGAGTGCAGCGGTCAGAACGAAGAGGTCCAGGTCTTCCAGACCTGCTCGAGCTTCGTCCCGTCGGGCGTCCAACTCGAGCGCATCACCACGACCAGCGACGGCGGCCGCGTCGTCACGATCACCGATATCTGGTCCTCGACCGACGGCAAGCCTCACATGGTGGACCTGCTCGACGACGATGTCGTCGGGCCGGAGTTGCAGCCCACCGGGACTCCCGGCTTCGAGTTCCCCGGGCAGACGAGCTTCTCGGAGTACGGCCCAGGCGCCGACCTGCCCGGACCGAGCAGCGCCCCGGGCTCGATCCTCGTGCGTACGAACATGGCCGCTCCGGACGGCAGCCCGACCGAGGCCGTCGGCGCGATCACGTTTGGCGTTGCGCCGTCGGCGTTTCACTTCGTGAACAGCGATGAGTTCGAGGAACACAACACCCTCGAGGTTCCCGCCGGCGGCAGCGCGAGCCTCAGCTATATCTACTCCGTCGGCTACTCGGTTGCGGACCTGAGCGGGCTCGCGCTTACCGCCCAGGACCGGTTCGAGCCGCCTTCGGTTGTGATCGGACCGCCCGCGAGCGGAACCGTGACCGTCCCGACCACGACGCTGTCGGGCAGCGCCAGCGCCGGCTCCGGAATCGCCTCGCTCGTGGTCGACGGTAAGTCTGTTCCGGTCGCCTCGAACGGAACGTGGACGGCGCAGGTCTCGCTCAGCCCGGGCACGAACACGATCACGGCCGTCGCGACCGACGGCGCGGGTGCGACCGCGCAGGCCCAGGTGGCGGTCGTCTACACCCCGCCGGGTGCGCCGCCCCCGCCGCCACCCCCGGCCGAGTGCAAGGTCCCCAAGATCAAGGGAATGAAGTTGAAAGCCGCCGAGAAGGCGCTTCGCGGGGCCCACTGCAGAGTCGGCAAGATCAAGCACGAGAAGTCGCGAACGGTGCGCAGCGGTCGCGTGGCGAACACGACCCCGCGCGCCGGCCGGAAGCTCAAGGCCGGCGGCAAGGTCGAGCTGTTCGTGTCGAGGGGCCGGTAGACGGGCAACTCTTAGGAAGGATGATTCGTCCTCGCCGGTCCGAGGATCTCGACCCTTGCCTGGCGGTGCTGCGCGCGGTGCACCGCGCCGACCGCTACCCCGTCCGCTGGCCACGGGACCCGGCTCGGTGGCTGACCGGACGCGCCGGCCTGGCCGCATGGGTCAGCGAGACCGGCGGCGCGCCCGACGGCCATCTCTCCCTCCATGGGACCGACGAGCAGCGAGCGCGTCAGCAGTGGCGCGACGCCGTGCCCGTGCCCGTCGAGCAGCTCGCGGTCGTCTCGCGCTTCTTCGTCGCCCCTGACGCGCGCGGGCGCGGAATCGGGAGCGCGCTGATGAGCATCGCCGAGGACCATGCGGCCGCCTGCGGCCTTCGTCTCGTCCTCGACGTCGCCGACCACAACCTCGACGCGATCGGCTTCTACGAGCGCCGCGGGTGGCGACGGGTCGGAACTGCGTCGCTGCTACTCGACGACGGCCGCACCACGCTTCCGCTCGTCCTGTTCGTCCTGCCCGACTCCGGCGAGTAGTGGGCTCGGCCTTAAGGCGCCGCCGTCAGGCGCCGCCGACCCTCCCACCAAAGTCCTGGGGCCGCTCGAATGTCGCAGGACTTGCGGACGGGTCCATTAGCGTTCGCTGTCGAGATCGGCCATCTGCCGAGCGCCGTAGCGATCGCCCGCCGCCGCGAGCGGCGGGACGGCCTTCTCGATCCGCCCGAGGTCGTCCGGGCTCAGCTCCACTTCGAGCGCGCCCAGCGCCACTCCCAGCTGATCACGCCGCCGCGCGCCGACGAGCGGCACGATGTCCTCGCCGCGAGACAGAACCCAGGCGAACGCGATCTGCGTTACGCTAATGCCCTTCACGTCGGCGATCTCGCGCAGCCGCTCGACCAGCGCGAGGTTGTGGCGGAGGTTCTCGCCCTGGAAGCGCGGCATTCGCGCGCGGATGTCGCCGGCCGGGATCCCGCCGTCGGCCCGGTAGCGGCCGCTGATCAGGCCGCGTGACAGCACTCCGTAGGCGGTGATCCCGATCCCGAGCTCGCGGCAGGTCGGCAGGATCGCTCGCTCGATCCCGCGCGAGATCAGCGAGTACTCGATCTGGAGATCGCAGATCGGATGCACGGCCGAGGCGCGGCGGATCGTGTCCGCGCCGACCTCCGAGAGGCCGACGTGGCGCACGTACCCGGCCTGCACGAGCTCGGCGATCGCCCCGACGGTCTCCTCGATCGGCACGTTCGCGTCGAGCCGAGCGGGCCGGTACACGTCGACGTGGTCGACGCGCAGCCGCTGAAGCGTGTACGCGAGCGCGGTCTTCACCGCCTGTGGCCGCGCGTCGTAACCGAGCCAGCTCCCGTCCGGCCCGCGCTGCGCGCCGAACTTCACGCTGATCACGACCTCGTCCCGGTTCCGTCCTTCGAGCGCATCGGCGATCAGCAGCTCGTTGTGGCCCATCCCGTAGAAATCGCCGGTGTCGAGCAGCGTGATGCCGGCGTCAAGCGCGGCGTGGATCGTCGCGATGCACTCGGCGCGGTCGGCCGTGCCGTACGGGCCGGACATGCCCATGCACCCCAGCCCGACGCGCGAGACTACGGGCCCGGTGGTGCCGAGCTGTCGCGAATCCGGCATCGGAGGCACCTTATCGAGCGCTTGCCGGCAGGAGGAGTCACGGCCGCCCGGGCGAAACCACCAGCCATGACGAAGCACGAGGCAAGCCGAACGCTGGTCAAGTCCCCACCGGAGCTGTGGGCCGAGTGCAGCGACGCGGCCTCGCTGGCTCGCCACCTGGACCAGTTCGGAGAGATCCGAATCACGAGGCTCGAGCCGGAGACCGCCGTCGCCTGGGAGGGCGAGCGCGCACGCGGCACGGTGCGGATCGAGCCCTCCGGTTGGGGGACGAAGGTGATCCTCACCGCAGTGGCGGTTGCGGTGGCGGAAGCGGTGCCCGGGCCGGCGGCGCAGGAGGTGCCCGGGCCGGCGGCGCAGGAGGTGCCCGGGCCGGCGGCGCAGGAGGTGCCCGGGCCGGCGGCGCAGGAGGTGCCCGGGCCGGCGGCGCAGGAGGTG
>Ga0335078_10000213_pt1 | contig 94815 bp, 71 predicted proteins | sample Lox_Sample_32_FD_206711 | JGI IMG/M metagenome (GOLD analysis project Ga0335078, IMG submission 206711) | Soil microbial communities from Loxahatchee National Wildlife Refuge, Florida, United States - Lox_Sample_3.2 | ecosystem: Environmental > Terrestrial > Soil > Wetlands | place: USA... | reverse complement strand
GCCTGGCCATCGAGTCCCTGATGGCCCACGCGGCCACGACCAAGTTCGATGTGCTGTTTATCGCCACCGACGTGGGCGACGAGATCTGGCTGGAACTGGAATACAACACCGATCTGTTCGACCGCGATCGCATGCTGCGCATGATGGGCCACTACCAGACCGTGCTCGAGGCCGTGGCCGCCGACACCGCCGCGACCCTGGCGCTGATCCCCATACTCACCCCAGCCGAGCGCCGCCAGGTGCTCGTCGACTGGAACGACACGGCCGCCGAATTCCCCGCCGACAAGTGCGTCCACGAGCTCTTTGAGGAGCAGGCGGCCAGGAATCCTGAAGCTACCGCCGTCGTCTTTGAAGATCGCAGCCTCACCTACGACCAGCTCAACCAACACGCCAACCAGCTCGCCCATTCCCTCAGAAAGATGGGGGTAAAGCCCGACGCGCGTGTCGCCATTTGTGTGGAGCGCAGCTTTGAAATGGTCGTAGCGCTGATGGCGGTGCTGAAAGCTGGAGGCGCCTATGTGCCACTCGATCCGGCGTACCCGGCCGAGCGGTTGCGCTTCATGCTTGAGGATGCCGCGCCGCAGGCGCTTCTGACGCAGTCTCGCCTTGCACACCTCTTCGAGGAGATGGAGAAGAAACCGGCGGTCCTCGATCTGGCTGGCGCAGACACCCCATGGCGCGATTTTCCGGACTCGAACCTCGATCCGCATGCAGTGGGGCTCAAATCCAGCCATCTGGCCTATGTCATCTACACCTCAGGCTCCACAGGAAAGCCGAAGGGTGTGGCAATGCCGCACATTGCGCTCGTGAATTTGCTCAGTTGGCAGATTCGCCAGTCTGACTTCTCGCAATCGGTCAAGGTTCTTCAGTACGCCGCTCTGGGCTTCGATGTCGCATTCCAAGAGACAGCGAGCACATTGTGCTCAGGGCGCACCCTGGTGCTCACTCAGGATGAGCACCGGCGCAACCCAGCGGGCCTGCTCAACTTCGTTGTGGACAAGAACATTGAGGAAATCTTCCTGCCCTATGCAATGCTTTCTCTGCTGGCTGAAGGCGCCGCGGAGTTCAATGGAGCACTTCAGAACGGCGCATCGAATCATCATGCGCCCCGGGAAGTTATTACCGCTGGGGAACAGTTGCGCATCACGCCGAACATCCTGCAACTCTTCGAGAAGTTCCCTCAGTGCAGGCTGCAGAATCAATATGGGCCGACCGAGACTCACGTTGTGAGTTACTACAGCCTGCCCTCGGACAAGAGCCAATGGCCGGACTTGCCGCCGATTGGCCGTCCCATCCCGAACGCACGCATCTACATCCTCGATTCGTTTGGCCAGCCTGTGCCCGTGGGAGTTGCCGGGGAACTATTTCTTGGCGGTGTCTGCGTGGCGCGCGGCTATCTGAACCGCCCGGAGCTCACCGCGGAGCGCTTTCTGCCCGATCCTTTCAGCCCGCAGCCCGAGGCAAGGATGTACAAGACCGGCGACCTGTGCCGCTGGCTGCCGGACGGCAATATCGAGTACCTCGGGCGCAACGACTTCCAGGTCAAGATCCGCGGCTTCCGCATCGAGCTGGGGGAGATCGAGACGCGGCTGGCCGAGCATCCCGCGGTGCGCGAAGCCGTGGTGATTGCCCGCGAAGATACGCCGGGCAACAAGCGGCTGGTGGCTTACTACACCAGCGCTGCGGAGTTGGATGGCGGGGGCGCGGAACTGCTGCGCGCTCACCTAGCGGCCAACCTGCCCGAGTACATGGTGCCCGCGGCCTATGTGCGCCTTCAGACTTTTCCGCTGTCACCTAACGGCAAGCTGGACCGCAAGGCGCTTCCGGCGCCCGAGGCTGACGCCTATTCGAGCCGCCGCTATGAAGCGCCAGACAACGAAGTGGAGACAAAAACCGCCGCGGTCTGGCAAGAGATTCTGGGCATCGCCAAGGTCGGACGAGACGACAACTTCTTCGACCTGGGTGGAGATTCCATGCGGCTGCTTCGCGTGCATCGCAGGCTGCGGCAGATGTTCGCCAAGGAGATCACTGTCGTGGACATGTTCCGATACACGACTGTGAGGGCTCTTGCTCAGCATCTGGCGGGTGAGGCCGATGCGAGTCTTGTTGAAGTGTCGCAGGTGAATGGCGATTCGCGCAGAGACGCGATGCGGCGGCAACGCCAGTTGCGGCAGCAGCACGCAGATGAAATGCTAAGGGGGTCTTCAAAGTAGCATGCCGGAGGAACTTGACCAACTCGACGGGATCGCCATTATCGGCATGGTAGGGCGTTTTCCGGATGCTCCGAACGTCGAGCAATTTTGGAAGAACCTGTGCGGCGGCGTGGAGTCCGTGACCACATTCACGGATGAGCAGCTCTTAGCTGCCGGCATCGATGCGCACATCGTGCACGCGCCGAACTATGTAAAGACAGGCATACTGTTGAACGGCGTGGAGATGTTCGATCCCCATTTCTTCGGCTTTACACCACGGGAAGCAGAGCTCACCGATCCGCAGCACCGACTGTTCTTGGAATGCGCATGGGAGGCCCTGGAGGATGCTGGTTATGATCCGGACCGGGCGAAGCTTCGCATTGGCGTTTTCGCGGGGGCCGGCACCAATCTGTATTTCCAGAACCATGTGTTCCCGAATCCGGACCTGATGGCCTCCCTGAACCATTTGCAAAAGTCCATCGCGGTCGAAGGCGATTATCTGGCAACACGCGTCTCCTATAAGTTCAACCTCAAGGGTCCCAGCTTCACGATACAAACTGCGTGCTCCACTTCGCTGGTTGCCACGCACCTCGCGTGCCAGAGCCTTCTGAACGGAGAATGCGACATGGCCCTGGCGGGTGGCGCGTTTGTCAGGATTCCTCAAATCGCCGGCTATCTCTACGAGGAGGGATCACCCCAGTCTCCCGACGGCCATTGCCGCGCCTTTGACGCTTCTGCAAAAGGAATGGCGATTGGCAGCGGTGCGGGCGTTGTCGTCCTCAAGCGTCTTGCTGATGCCCTGCAGGATCGCGACTTGGTTCGCGCCGTGATTCGCGGATCGGCCATCAACAACGACGGGGCAGTCAAAATTGGCTACACAGCTCCAAGCGTGGAAGGGCAATCGGCGGTGATTACCGAAGCGCAGGCCATGGCCGGCGTGAGCGCCGATGAGATTACCTACATTGAAGCGCATGGCACAGGCACGGAACTTGGAGACCCTATCGAGATTGCAGCGCTGACAAAAGCCTTCCGCAGGACAACCACGCGAACCGGTTTCTGCGGGATCGGCTCCGCCAAAACCAACATCGGCCATCTAGGCGCGGCCGCAGGCGTTACTGGATTGATCAAAACAGTATTGGCTCTTCTGCACCAAAGTCTTCCTCCCAGTTTGCACTTCAAGCAGCCGAACCCCGCGATTGATTTTGCAAACAGCCCGTTTTATGTGCAGCAGACGCACAGCGACTGGAAGCCGTCCCATGGCCGGCGCATCGCAGGGATCAGTTCTTTTGGTATCGGTGGAACGAACGCCCACGTTGTGGTTGAAGAAGCGCCACCGTCGCCGCCATCAGGGCCGTCGCGTGAATGGCAGCTTGTGGTTCTATCGGCCAAGTCCGAGCCCGCGTTGCGTGCGGCCTCCGATCAGCTCGCTCAACACTTCCAGCAGAATCCTGACCTCAGTTTGGCTGACGCAGTCTACACCCTTCAGCAAGGGCGCAAAGTTTTTGCGCATCGGCAGGCGCTTGTTTGCCGCGATAAAAACGAGGCAATTCAAGCCCTGGAAACGCGCGATCCCAGGCGAATCGCCACTTATCAAGGGACTACCGAAGAGCCTTCGGTTGTGTTCATGTTTCCTGGCCAGGGCGCGCAGCACCTTCACATGGGCGCGGACCTGTATCGCATGGAGAAGCTATTCAGGGAGATGGTCGACCGCTGCGCGGAGATTCTCTCGCCGCACCTGGGAATCGACCTGCGTAACGTGCTTTATCCGGAGCCGGAAAGGTCGAGCGAGGCTGAAGCGCAGCTGACGGAAACGCGCATCGCACAGCCTGCGCTCTTCGTGATCGAGTATGCGCTGGCAACGCTCTGGATGTCGTGGGGGATTAGCCCCCGTGCAATGATCGGCCACAGCATCGGCGAATATACGGCTGCCTGCCTTGCTGGCGTATTCAGCCTGGAGGATGCTCTTGCCTTGGTGGCCAAACGCGGCGACCTGATGCAGAGCATGCCGCGCGGTCAAATGCTTGCCGTTGCCATGCCAGAGGAGGAGTTGCAGAAGATTCTTCCCGCAGAGCTGTTTCTCGCCGCGGTGAATGGCCCTTCGCGATGCGTTGTCTCAGGACCCGTGCAGGAAATCAGTTCGTTTGCGAATGCCTTGACAACTTCCGGGAGGGCGGCTACGGTCCTGCATACCTCACACGCATTTCATTCCGGGCAAATGGATCCCATCCTGCGGCCGTTTGCCGAAGGCGTGAGCAAGGTCAAGCGGGGTCCGCTTACCATTCCCTTTGTATCGAATTTGACAGGGACGTGGATTTCCGAATCGGAATCGAAGGATTCGAAGTATTGGGCAAATCATCTTCGCCACACCGTGCGCTTTGCTGATGGCATCAAAGAGTTGCTTCAAAGCGGCGACCGGCTGCTCCTGGAGGTGGGCCCGGGAAATACATTAAGCTCGCTGGCCAGGCTGCAGGCGGAGCCGCCGCAAAGCCACACCATCATCCCATCCATGCGTCACGTCCGCGAAGATCGATCCGACGTCGCCTGTGCTCTCACTGCATTGGGTCAGCTTTGGTTGCACGGCGTCAAGGTAGACTGGACGGCTTATTACACGGCCGAGAACCGCCGGCGCGTGCTGCTTCCGACCTATCCATTCCAGAGGGAACGATACTGGATCGATGCGCGCAAGCCGGAGAGAGAGAAGAAAGTATCGCCTTCTTCATGGCGCAAGAATGCCGACATTTCCGAATGGTTTTATGTCCCCTCGTGGAAGCGAGCGAGAGCGGCGGAGAAAATCCCCACGCCTGCGCAGAGGCAGAACTGGCTGCTTTTTCTTGATGAATCCGGGCTGGGTTCCAGCATCACCCAGAGGCTCACTCCGTTGCACAATGTAATTCAAGTCCGCGCCGGCAAGCAATTCCAAATCACGGCTGAGGGCAGCTTTGTTATCAATCCTTCACTCGCCAGCGACTACGAACGGCTAATGGAGGAGCTCCTGCACGCGGGTTTGGCGCCGCAAAGGATCGTTCACTTTTGGAGCGTCACTTCGGACCCGCCGGCAGCCCAAGAGAACGAAGCTTCGTTCGAACGGCATCGAATCATGGGCTTCGATAGCCTGCTGTTTCTCGCACGAGCCTTCCACCGGCTCGGATTCGACGGAGTTGTTCGAGTGGACTGCGTTTCGAATGACGTCCAGGAGGTGATTGGCGGAGAGACGCTCAGCCCGGCAAAAGCTACAATGCTCGGGCCGTGCAAAGTGATCTCGCAGGAATTCAGGAATCTAACCTGCAGGAGCATCGATGTCGTCTTAGCGGAGCCCGGCACGGCGAACCGCACGAAACAGGTCGAGCAGTTGGCGGCCGAACTGCTTGCGGGTCATACGGAGCCTGTCGTCGCGTTCCGTGGGACGCACCGCTGGGTTCAGGGATTCCAACAGGTCCGCCTAGAAAATCCCTCTGCCGAGGAATCATGGCTCAAAGAACGAGGCGTGTACCTGATCACGGGCGGCCTGGGCAAGATTGGCCTCACGCTCGCCGAGTTTCTGGCCAGCAAGTATCGCGCGCGCCTCATCTTAATGGGGCGTTCCGGTCTGCCGGACAAACACGAGTGGCCGGCATTGCAAAAGGAGCATGGCGCGGAAGCGGAGATCAGCCAGCGCATCCAAAAGGTAACAGCGATCGAAGCACTGGGCGGCGAGGTGATGACACTCGCCGTCGATATTGCAGATCGAGACAAGGTTCAATTTGCGATCAACGCCGCGTATGAGCGATTCGGCCAGATTCATGGCGTGTTTCACTGTGCCGGCATCACAGACGTGCAAGGAAGAGCATTCATCCTGGACGCGGATACCGCGCATTGTGACATGCACTTCCACGCAAAAGTTCATGGCTTGCTTTTACTGGAGGAGCTCTTCCGAGACAAAGCTTTGGATTTCTTTGTCTTGTTCTCCTCGTTGTCCGCCGTATTCGGTGGGCTGGCTCTCGCTGCTTATGCGAGCGCCAATCAATTCATGGATACGTTTGCCCAGAGCCGCAACCGCCTGGGCGGGACTCTCTGGATCAGTGTGAATTGGGATGCATGGAGAACCGAGAAGGAAAAAGCGGCTGCTACTACCGGCGCAGCGCTCGCTGAGTTCAGCCTCACGCCGAACGAGGGGATCGAAGCGTTGCGGCGGCTACTCGGCGGCACGCAGCCCGGGCAGGTCATTGTTTCCAAGAGCCTGCGCAGCGCCGCGCGCAGGCTTTCCTCAATGGCCATCGATGACGCCGAGGATTTGTATTCGCAGAATCACGATTGGGTGCCGCTTCAAATTATGGAAAACCAGCCGGGAGCGAAACTGGAGGAACCAACCCAGTCGCATGCGCGGCCTGATTTGCAGACAGTCTTTGTTCCGGCTCAAAACCAGACGGAGCGAGCCATCGCAGGCATATGGGAATCCCTCTTTGGCATCACGCAGGTGGGCATTCACGACAACTTCTTTGATTTGGGCGGCGATTCCCTACTGCTTGTTCAAGTTCAGGCCAAGATCCGGGAGTCGCTGAACGTCAACCTCTCGGTGGCTGAAATGTTCCAGCATCCGACCATTGAGGCGCTGGCTCAACGATTGGGCCGGCCCGTGCCCGATTCAACTCGCATCGAAGCAGCCCAGGACCGGGCTCAGTTGCAGAGAGCCGCATTGGCGCGTCAGCAACGAGCGGCTAGAGAGGTATTGAGGTAAGCGCGCCATGGACACTAACGTCAACGGAATCGCAATTATCGGCATGAGCGGCCGCTTTCCCGGCGCGCGCAACGTCGAAGAGTTTTGGCAGAACCTGCTCGCCGGCGTCGAGTCCATCTCATTCTTCAGCGATGAAGAGCTGGCTGCGTCCGGCGTCGACGCCGCTGCGGTGAGAAGCGATCCGCGCTACGTGGCCGGGCGTGGCATCGTGAAAGACCCAGAATGGTTCGATGCTGGTTTCTTTCAGATCAGCGATCGCGAGGCTGAAATCATTGATCCGCAGCAACGCCTCTTTCTCGAAGCGTCTTGGGAAGCGCTGGAACACGCGGGTTACGATCCTGCAACCGTCAAAGGCTATGTCGGCGTTTATGCAGGCAAGAGCGGAAGCTCCTACTACTTGACCAACGTCTTCTCGCGGCCTGAGCTGCTCGGAATGTTCAGCAACTTGGGCTTCGCGACGGGCGACAAGGATTATCTGGCCACGCGCGTCGCATACAAGTTGAACCTGAAGGGCCCCGCCATGAGCGTGGCGACTGCCTGCTCCACGTCGCTTGTGGCTGTTTGTCAGGCGTGTCAGGCTCTGCTCTGCTACCAATGCGATCTCGCCCTTGCCGGCGGCGTTTCGGTTACCTTTCCACAAATCCGGGCATACCTTCCCGATGGCGGCATGCTCTCCTCTGACGGTCACTGCCGCCCCTTCGACTCTCAAGCCACTGGCACCAACTTCAGCGATGGCCTGGGCATTGTTGTGCTCAAGCGGTTGGCTGAAGCGCTTCAGGATGGCGACCGGATTTACGCGGTAATCAAAGGCTTCGCTCTCAACAACGACGGCTCCGCGAAAGTGGGGTTTGCGGCCCCCAGCGTGGACGGTCAGGCAGAAGTGATTGCGCTGGCGCTGGCCCAGGCCGGCATCGAACCCGGTACTATTTCCTATGTTGAAACCCACGGTACCGCGACCCCATTGGGTGATCCCATCGAAATTGCCGGCCTCGCCAAGGCGTTCGGCGCCGGCAAATCGCAACCAGGCTCCTGCGCCATTGGCTCCGTGAAGGGCAATCTGGGCCATCTTGATGCCGCGGCCGGCGTCACCAGCTTGATCAAGACTGCGCTCGCGCTCAAGCACAAGGTTCTGCCGCCCAGCATCAATTTTGTGGCGCCCAATCCCAAAATCGATTTTGCCAACAGCCCGTTCGCGGTCAATGCCCGGCTCACCGAGTGGAAGGCGAGCTCAACTCCCCGCCGCGCCGGAGTGAGCAATTTTGGCGTGGGCGGCACCAATGCTCACGTCGTGCTTGAGGAAGCGCCGCTCGCGCCGTCATCAAACCCGGCGCGCGATTGGCAGCTTCTGCTTCTCTCCGCTCGAACTCCTTCCGCGCTCGATACCGCGACCGCCAATCTCCGCGAGCATCTGAAGCAGAACCCTGAACTGAATCTGGCAGACGTGGCATGGACTCTGCAAACGCGCCGTCACGCATTCGATCATCGCCGCATGCTGGTGTGCCGCAACCTCGCTGACGCCGTCGAGGCCCTGGAAGAGCGCACCCACAAGCGCGTCATGACCGAGGAGGCCAAGGTCCGGAATCGCTCCATCGTTTTCATGTTCCCCGGGCAGGGCTCCCAGTATGTCAACATGGGCGCTGATCTGTACCGCAGCGAGCGCCTCTTCAGGGAGACGATCGACAAATGCTCCGAAATCCTGGCGCCACAGCTGGGCATCGATTTGCGTGCAGTGCTCTTCCCCGCCGCTGGCGGGGAAAAGGCCGCCGAGGAATTGCTGATTCAAACCCGAATTACCCAGCCGGCTTTGTTCGTCATTGAGTACGCCCTGGCGACGCTCTGGACGTCGTGGGGCATCAAGCCTCGCGCCATGATCGGCCACAGCGTTGGCGAATACGTGGCCGCCTGCCTTGCCGGCGTGTTCACGCTTGAAGATGCCCTGGGAATTGTTGCCGGACGTGCAAAATTGGTCCAGGCGCAGCCCGGCGGCGCCATGCTCGCCGTGCGCCTGCCGGAGAAGGAACTGATTCCCCTCCTCAACGGATCCCTTTCCATCGCTGCCATCAATTCGCCCAAATTGAGCGTGGCTTCGGGGCCTTTTGAAGCCGTGGCTGAACTCGAAGCGCAGTTGAAGTCGCAAGGTGTCGCTTCGCGGCGCTTGCAGACTTCGCATGCATTCCATTCAGCCATGATGGATCCGGTTCTTGAGCCGCTCATCGCGCTTCTCAAAAAAGTGCAATTCCGCAAGCCGTCCATCCCCTATCTCTCCAACGTCAGCGGTACATGGATCACGGATCGCGAGGCCACTGACCCTGGCTACTGGGCGCATCATGTACGCGAGGCGGTTCGCTTTGCCGATGGCGCCGGGGAATTGCTCAAGGAGCCGGAGACCATTTTGCTTGAGGTCGGCTCCGGCCAGACATTGTGCAGCCTTGTGAACCAGCATTCTGCCAAGACCGCCACTCACCTTGTGGTTCCCTCTCTCTCCTCGCCAGGCGAAGAGATGCCCTCGTTGCTCGCCGCTTTGGGCAAGCTGTGGTTGGCCGGAACGCAAGTGGATTGGGCCGGAGTTTACGGGCACCAGAAGCGCTCGCACATTGTGCTCCCGACATACCCATTCGAACGAAAGCGCTACTGGATTGAGCCGGCTCACCGCCAAATTGCATCCGTATCGGCTCCAGCCACCGAGCCCGTTGCAGGCGCAACTTCTGTGAGCGCATTGCCGGCAACCATGGATTCCGCCCCCAACGATGCGCCGTCGACGGCTGCGGAATCGCGCAGGGCGCGCATCCTGGCCACGCTGACAGCGGAGTTTCAGGCTCTATCCAGCGCCAACCTCAGCGAGGTAGGTCCTTCCGCCACTTTTATTGAGATGGGCCTCGATTCGCTCTTTCTCATGCAGGCCGCCCAGATGATCGAGAGGCAGTTCGGCGTTCGCATCGCCTTTCGCCATCTCCTGCAGGAACTGAACACCCTGAACGAGCTCACCGACCACCTCGATCGCTCCATGCCGCCCGAAGGCGCGCCCGCTGCTGTACCGGCGCCGGTCACGCAACCCGCCAGCGCCGCTGCGCCAGCGCCCCCTCCTCAGCCTGCGCCGGTTCCTCAGCCGGTTGCTGCCGCCTCCGCGCTTGAAGCCATTCAGGCGCAGTTGCAGGCCCTCAGCCGGCAAATCGAATTGTTGCGCCAGGCGTCGATGGGCAGCGCCGCAAATGCTCCATCAAGGAGCAACGAATCAGCGGCCGTCAAAGCTGAAGTTCCACAGGCGTCCGCCGCGCACCAGGAAATTGCCGCGCCTGAGCAGCGAGCCGAAAGCGATATAGCAAGAACTGAAATCATCACGCTTCCCATGAGTGAGGCGCAGTTGGAGCTTTGGCTTGCCGCGAGTTCTGGCCCGGAAGCTTCCTGCGCGTTCAATCAGACTCGTTTGATTCATCTGCGCGATTCAATCTCCTATGATGCCTTGCGCGATGCGCTGCGGGCCCTTGTGAATCGCCACGACGCGTTGCGCACGACCTATCTCCCCGACGGTTCCGGCCAGCAGATCCATCCCAAAATAATCTTGGAGGTTCCGCTGCACGATCTCTCGGCTCTGAGCGCTGCAGACGCCGAGCGCAAGCTCGAAGAATTCGTGGAGCTGGAGGATCGAACTCCATTCGATCTGGCCAAAGGCCCCGTGGTCCGCGCGCAGATTCTTAAGTTGTCTGAATTGCATCACGTGCTCATCCTGGGCGCGCATCATCTTGCGCTGGATGGATGGTCGGGATCCGTGGTACTCCACGACCTGGGCCGCCTCTACTCCGCAAAGCTTCAAGGCTCACCCGATGGACTTGGCCCCGCCATGCAATACCGCGATTATCTTGAGTGGCAGGAACTGGCCGAGAATCGCAAGCGCAGAGAAGAATCCGAGGCCTTTTGGGTAGACGCTTTCGCTCATCCGCCAGTGGCTGCCGAACTGCCGGCAGACCGGCCGCGTCCGCCACTGAAGTCGTATCAGGCCGACACGCGGAATGTGGTTCTCAACGCCGGCCTCTATGGTTCGCTTAGAAAGGCCGCAGCCGAACAGGGTTGCACCCTCTTCACTTACCTGGTCGCAAGCCTGAATGTCTGGCTCCATCGCCACAGCGGGCAGGAAGACCTCGTCCTCGGGATTCATGCCGCCGGACAAAGTGCGGTCAACGACCCGAAATATCAGGGCAGCAGGTCTCTCGTTGGGCATTGCGTCAACTTGCTTCCGTTGCGCAGCCAGTGCAATGGCAGGTCGCCGCTCAGAGACTATCTGAAGAATCTCAGCCGCTCGGTGATCGATGCCTACGAGCACCAGGACTTTACCTACGGCAGTCTCGTCAAGCGCCTGAACCTTCCCCGCGAAGGAGGGCGCACGCCTCTGATCGCGCTCACGTTCAATCTCACTCCAGAAGCCCGGACCCGGCTGCTCCCGGGCTGGAAGGTGATAATTTCGCGCAAAGACTTCATCTTCTTCGACCTCATGTTTGAAATGCACGCGGCAGAAGGGGAATTGCACGTCGACTGCCGCTTCAATCGTGACCTCTACGATGCCGACACGATCGCTCGCTGGCTGCAGCATTGGAAGGTGCTCCTGGAAGGAATGTTGCGAAATCCGGAACAGCCCATTTCGATGCTTCCCATGCTGACTCAAGGCGAGAGTCGCCGGCTGCTCCACGACTGGAACGCAACGACTGCGGAGTATCCCAAAGAGACTTCTCTTGCGCAGTTGGTGGAAGCGCAGGTGGAGCGGACTCCGGATGCGATTGCCGTGGCCGATGAGCGGCGCCGGCTGTCCTTCAGAGAATTGAACGCGCGCGCCAACCAGCTCGCCCACGAGCTGATTGGCCATGGTGCCGGCCCCGAACGGGTGGTGGGCTTGTGCGTGGAGCGTTCCGCGGATCTGATGGTAGCCTTGCTGGCCATCGTCAAGACCGGCGGCGCCTACCTGCCCCTTGATCCCATCTTCCCGCCCGAGCGCCTCAGCTACATGCTCGAAGACAGCGGCGCTCCGTTGCTGGTAACCGAAAAGAGCCTCGTCGCCACGCTTCCTGGTTTTGGCGGCAAGACGGTCCTGCTTGAAGACGAGGGCTGGCGACGGAATCCGAGCAGCAACCCCGATATAGCGGTGGATCCGGAAAACCTGGCCTACCTGATCTACACCTCCGGCTCGACGGGCAAACCCAAGGGAGTTGAGGTACCGCGCCGGGCGCTGACGAATTTCCTGTGGTCGATGCGGGAGTGGCTGGGGTTGAACGAGCGCGACCGGGTTCTGACGGTGACCACGATCTCTTTCGACATCGCGGGCCTGGAGATCTGGTTGCCATTAATCGTGGGCGCGCAGACGGTCGTGGCCAGCCGCGCCGCGGTGGCCGACGGCCAGGCGCTGCGCAATTTGCTGGACCGGCACGATATCACCTTCATGCAGGCCACCCCGGTGACGTGGCGGCTGTTGTTTGAGGCCGGCTGGGAGGGCAAGGCCAACCTGCAGGTGGCGTGCGGCGGGGAAGCCATGCCGCCGGAGGTGGCGGGGCGGCTGGCGCCGGCGGTCAAGCATCTGTGGAACCTGTACGGGCCGACGGAAACCACCATCTGGTCGACGGGTTGCAGAATCGCCAATGGTAAGCTTCCTATCTCCATCGGCCGTCCGCTGGCCAATACCACCATCTACATCCTCGACGGGCATGGACAGCCGGCGCCGGTCGGCATCTCGGGGGAACTGTGCATTGGCGGCGACGGTCTGGCGCGGGGCTATCATAACCAGCCGGAGTTGACGGCGGAGAAGTTTGTCGCGGATCCGTTCCAGGGCAAGGGCGCGAAGATGTACCGCACCGGCGACCTGGCGCGCTACCACGCCGACGGTAACATCGAGTGCTTGGGGCGGATCGATCACCAGGTGAAGGTTCGCGGCTTCCGCATCGAACTGGGCGAGATCGAGGCGCGCTTGGCCGAGCACCCGGCGGTGCGCGAGGCTGTGGTGGTTGCCCGTGAAGACAGCCGTGGCGACAAACGCCTCATCGCCTACTACACAAGCTGCTCAGACAAGGATGGAACCGGCGCAGCAGAGTTTCGTTCGCACTTGTCGGTGAGCCTGCCTGAGTATATGGTGCCGGCGACCTATGTGCGCCTTCAAGCTCTGCCGCTTACGCCAAACGGCAAGGTTGACCGCAAGGCGCTGCCCGCGCCCGATGCCGATCCTTATTCCGCTCGCAGCTTCGAGCCACCGCAAGGCGCCATTGAAGAGAAGTTGGCGAAGATCTTCGCGGAAGCGCTCAATACTGACAAGGTCAGCCGAAACGACAATTTCTTTGATCTGGGTGCGCATTCACTCACGGCGGTGCGTGTGATCTCTGCGATCAACCGGGTGCTGAATATTGAGTTGCCGCTGCGCATCCTGTTTCAAGCCCAGTCGGTCGCTCAAGTCGCGGCGCTGATCCGGGAGAAATACTCGCTCGATGATCAACAGCCAGCGGATGAATGGCCGATATGTGTTCCCATTCAGCCGGCCGGATCGAGACTTCCGCTCTTTTGCGTTGCGCGACCGAATGTGAACGCTCTTGGCTATCTCGCGTTGTCGCGCAGATTGGGCGCCAATCAGCCTGTCTACGTCCTCCAGCGGCAGCTGGTCGAAGATCCAGTCCTGAACTTTACCCCGGAGCAAATCGCCGCAACTGCCCGGGACTACATTGCCGCAATGCGGGCCGTTCAGCCGCAAGGCCCCTACCATCTTATGGGCCAGTGCCAGGGCGGATATATCGCCTTTGAGATGACGCGGCTACTTGAGCGCCAAGGAGAGCGCGTCGCCGTGCTGGGCATGCTCGACGTTTGGCCTGAAGAGAACACGCGATATAAGCCGCTCTTCTTCGCTCAACTTTATACCAAGGAATTGCTGGCCCTGTTTCGCGGAGGAGCAAAGAAAGGCACGAATAGTAAGCTGCCTGGCGACGTCAATCATGGGAACAACGGCAACGGAAAGGCGGCCGAGCCGGTGAAGGGAAACGATTCTGGACACCCGTTATGGAAGACGTATTGGCCCGGGCCCGATTACAAGCCCATGACTGTCTCCGCGAGAATCGTCGTCTTTCGCGTGCCGGACCAGCCGTTCTACCGCATCCGCGATAAAGCGATGGGATGGGGCAAGCGCACCACAGGACCGGTGGAAGTGGTCGAGATGGGAGGAGATCACTTCTTGATCCTGCGGGAACCTCATGTTGGAGTCCTCGCGGACGCATTGGCAGTTCGCGTCGAACAAACCATAAGCGAAGTCGACAGCTAGACGCCGCTGAACGCTGAGAAGCCGCCGTCCACCGGCACAACGACGCCCGTAACAAACTCTGAGGCGGGCGAGAGCAGCCAAAGCACCGATCCGAACAGGTCGTGGGGCTCGCCAAAGCGCGCCATCGGCGTGTGCCCGATGATCGCTTTGCCGCGTGCGGTCAGTTCCCCGGTCTCCTTGTCCAGCAGCAGAAAGCGATTCTGATTGGTGAGGAAAAATCCCGGTGCGACTGCGTTCACGCGAATCCGGGGTGAATATTCCTGCGCCATGTGCACCGCGAGCCATTGCGTAAAGTTGCTTACCGCCGCCTTGGCGGCCGAGTAGGCCGGGATGCGCGTCAGCGGCCGGAACGAATTCATTGACGAAATGTTCAGGATCGTCCCGTAGCCCTGGGCCGCCATCATCTTTCCAAAGGCCTGGCTGGGCAGGATGGTGCCAAGAATGTTCAGCTCGAAAACCCAGCGCAGCGCGTCCGCAGGAAGGTCGAAGAACTTAAGCTCGGCGCTGGTTGTCGCTTGCGGCTTGTTGCCGCCCGCCCCGTTTACCAGGCAATCCAGCTTGCCCAGCCGGTGCGCAACCTCTTCCGCGCTCTGCGCAACGCTGTCGCGATTGAGCACGTCGCACTGAAATACCGAGACCCGCTTGCCGTGTTCGCCCATGCGCTCGATCGCGGCTTTACCGGCCTCGGGATTCACGTCCAGAATGGCTACCTGCGCGCCGCAACCGGCCAGCGCAAAGGCAATCTCGCTGCCTAGGATTCCCGCGCCGCCGGTAATGGCCACCGTCCGCCCGGTGAAGTCGTACATCCTTGTCAGCTCGGATAAATCAAATGAGGCCCACTGGACAACCTCTGCCTCGTGTCCAACTTCAAGAACCGCAGGTTCTGCCATCGCGCATCCCTTCCTCGGCCGTTTCCGCGCCGCCTGGCCATTTCTTCCGCACCCTGCCTGATTCCGCATGCGGGAGTGCTACCGCGACCCGAGTATAGAAAGGCGATGATGCGCCCACCAGTGATGCACATCACCAGCCACTGAGCCAGACAACAAGGGATTTGGGGAGCGAGTCCCGGCTGACATCGCAACCCCGAGGCGGCGCTATATACGGGCTTCAGCGCAACTCATTCTGGGCGTATGCCTGGCGTGGCAGGGGCCTGCGTCCCCGTGATGGTTTGTTACTGCGTTCCTCCGGAGGAATATCCCAGGGCACCCAGATCAATGTTCGTTTGCGAATACGGCCTCAGAACCGTCGTCAGGAAGTCCTGATATTCGATGGGTATTGTCGTCGAATTTGCAGGGTAGGCCGGATCCCCTGGTTGACCGTTCCCCACGATGGTCGGATCGTTGATCGCAATATGCACGTCGTCGTTGGCGAGGTCCACAAAGTTGGGGTTCGCATCGGCGCCGTTCACGCCGGTTATTCCCCAAACCGGGCTGTTCCAGTTCTCGCTAAGGTAACTCACCGTTCCGCAAGTAGCGCCGTACTGCCTGTCGTAGCACGTGGTATCGACCAGAGTCATCGCAGTGTCCTCCGATTTCGAACCACTGGTGTTTACCCCGTAGAAGATGTTGTTCCACGCTCCCCCGGTTGTCGTGTCCTCCATCTCCAGCCACCCCACTCCGTCGTCACGGCTGGCAACGATCGTGTTGTTATAGAAATGGAGATACTTGCGATAGTACGTGGGGTCTCCTTCATCGCCTCCGAAATGAACGGCATTCTGAGCCCCTTGCGACCCGTCCACGCTGGTTGCGCCGTTATCGAAGAAGATGTTGCCGAAAACGCTGGCGTTCAGGTAAACCGCCCCCAAAGTGATGAATCCTCCCGGAGGTCCCACGCTGTCATCGTCAGACTCGACCATATCGAGCAGGTGGCCGAGCGGCCCCGGTCCGGCGCCCACCAGAAGTTCATCTCCCAGCGACCTCTCCAAAGCTCCGTCGGGTAAAAACAGGTTGTATTCGACAAACAGGCCGCTTGACCGATCCTTGAGAAGGTTTACGGGTTGACCCGTTCGGAGTGCGCCAAAACGATTACCGAGGTAGAGAATGTTCTCGGCTTCTGTGTAGGTGCCGTGCGAATCGTGGTCGCAATTGTTCACCGGAGGGCCCACCGCCGCGTCGGGGCCGGCCACGCCGTTTCCGTAAATATGGTTGTATTCAACAAAAACATTGGAGGACGTGTTGCCATTGTTCGAATTGACAAAAATTCCGTTGTCGTTGTCCTTGATACGATTGTGGATGATGTAAATATGGTCGCTGCGAATGAGGTTGATGCCCGCGGAACCGCAGCCCCATGGACTCTGTGCGCCCCCATTGATGTTGGGATCGCTGTAGGTGTTGTTCGTGAACGTCGGGTTCGCAACCGTACCCCCAACCTCGGCTGTGGTCGCTCCTTCGATGGTGAGCCCCTCGATGCTCAGGTAAGCCACGGGTGTGCCGTAATCCACGCCGGTGACAGACACTTCCCCGTTTTCGTAGTCCTGGGCGAGTTCGTCTCCATAATTAAACGCGCTTGCTGTCGTGGCGCTTTTTCCGGTCAGGACGGGATCGTATCCGCCTTGATTTACGCCAACAATTCGAACCAGCGCACTGCTGGTTCCTCCGTTGACAAGAACCAGGCGCTCAGCATACGGCGTGCTCTTCCCGTAAATGCAGACCACGTCGCCAGGTTTGAGGCTGTTCCATTCGGTGAAAGCCGCAATGGTTTGTGGCCCGCTCGGTTGGCCGGAGCTGTTGAGCAGCCCAATGCTGTACTGTACGCCGGAGCCTGCCGGCGCCGGGCAGGATGCATAGCCGACAGCATAGGGAGGCAGACTCCCGGTGCCTCCACCGCCTCCTGCGGCATTCACCGTGAAGCTCTGCGTCACCGGCGTCGCAGCCGCATAGGTTGCGTTGCCCGCCTGCGTGGCTTGGATCGAACATATTCCCGCCGTCAGAAACGTCGCCGTTGTGCCGCTCACCGTGCACACGGCAGTGGTCAGCGAGGCAAAGCTCACCGGCAGCCCCGAGCTCGCCGTCGCCACCAATGTCAGCGGGGTGCCTACCGTTTGTGTGCCGGGATTGTTGAACGTGATGGTCTGTGAAAGCAACGCCGTATTCACCGTGAAGCTCTGTGTCACCGGCGTCGCAGCCGCATAGGTTGCGTTGCCCGCCTGCGTGGCTTGGATCGAGCATGTTCCCGCCGTCAGAAATGTCGCCGTTGTGCCGCTCACCGTGCACACGGCAGTGGTCAGCGAAGCAAAGCTCACCGGCAGCCCCGAGCTCGCCGTCGCCACCAATGTCAGCGGGGTGCCTACCGCTTGCGTGCCAGGATTGTTGAACGTGATCGTCTGGGAAAGCAACGATGCATTCACCGTAAAACTCTGCGTCACCGGCGTGGCAGGCGCATAGGTTGCGTTGCCCGCCTGCGTGGCTTGGATCGAGCATGTTCCCGCCGTCAGAAACGTCGCCGTTGTGCCGCTTACCGTGCACACGGCAGTGGTCAGCGAGGCAAAGCTGACCGGCAGCCCCGAGCTCGCGGTCGCCACCAATGTCAGCGGCGTGCCTGCCCTTTGTGCGCCAGGATTGTTGAACGTGATCGTCTGTGCAAGCAACGCCGCATTCACCGTAAAGCTCTGCGTCACCGGCGTAGCAGCCGCATAGGTTGTGTTGCCCGCCTGCGTGGCCTGGATCGAGCATGTTCCCGCCGTCAGCAGCGTCACCGTCGTGCCGCTTACCATGCATACGGCAGCGGTTTGCGAGGCAAAGCTGACCGGCAAACCCGAGCTGGCTGTCGCCGATAACGCGGGCACAGCCGTGCCCATCGTCTGCGTCCCGGGATTCGCAAAACTGATCGTCTGACTCTTGCCGTTTACTGTAATGTTTTGCGATACCGCGGCCGCCGGCGGATATTCGACATTGCCGGCCTGCTCGGCTTCAATTGTGCAGGTTCCTTCTGCAATCATCGTTGCCGTGGTCCCGCTCACCGTGCACACTGACTGTGTCTCCGAGGAGAACGTAACCGGCAGACCCGAGCTGGCCGTTGCGGAAAGGCCCACCGTCGCGCCCACGGTCTGGCTGCCCACGGCCGCAAAGATAATGGTTTGATTGCCGACAAATTTGAATCTGGCATCGCAAGCGGCAATCGCGAGAACAAAGATCAACGCCAAATGGGGAAGTCGGCGCACACTTGCGCTTAACCGATTCATAGACTCTCCTCGTGACGAATCGTCTGCCTGCAATCTTCCAGTGCTAGGCCCGCTCGAATCGGTGATTTGCCTCACCTGTTGTTTCGGAATGCAAGTAGCAGCGATCGGTGTTCAACAACGGTGCTACGCCAAGGCAGGATCTGATGAACGCTTGAATAGAGAATCATAGCCCGCGTGATGATCGAACTTCAATGTGAAAAAATTTGCATGATTACCAAAGTCAGGCAAATAACGGCGGGCGCGAGAACTGCTGAGGAGGTCTTCGGGGGCTGAGGTTTGAGTAAAGGTTCAGCAGTCGAGATGATTCAAGGATGACACCAGCGGCCGTGCCATTGCGAAAGCACCGCTCGTACGGCATCCGCTTCGTGAAAAAGAGGAGCCGGTCATCTGCACATCAGATCCTTCGGCTACGCTTCAGGATGAGCGATTGCAAAGGAGCGAAACTCCTGCTCGGCTTAAGATTGCTCGCGCAATAACGGCAATTGACTGACCCCGCGAATGCATGTCATCGACCGCGTAAATTCCCGAGGACTCCGCTGGCTGGCCCGGAGGCATGGTTTTGCAATCGTGACCTGAATCACGGTTTTCGCGCGCCGGCAGGTGTATCAGCTAGAGAGGAAGACTACGAAAGGGACATTTCTCCCATGCTTCTCGAACTCAGTGTGCAGCCAAAGGGGAAGGGCCGGAATGCGGCTGAAGCCTCCGCTGACCTGGCCAGAATCATCGATGCCAGCGGCCTCTACCATCAGGCGAAAAACAACGGAACGGTATTGGAAGGAAGCTGGGACCAGTTGATGGCCGTGGCCAAGAAGTGCCACGACGAAGTGCTGAAAACCAACCAGAAATTGGTCACGGTGATGCGCGCCGTGGATGGTCCCGACGTGGCGCCGTGCGCGAAGGCGCCGGCCGATTGCGCCGCCATGAAGGAACTGCTGGAAGATGACGGCGATTGGCTGATCCTATAAAGGTCGACCCTATATAAGAACTGTATAGACGAAGAAAAGGGAAGCGCATGCGCTCCCCTTTTCTTATGGAATGGATTCTTGAGCTTCAATAGAGCCGGAAATCGACCTCGATGGTAATCATCACGGGCACGGGTGTCTTGCCGTCCATCATTGCGGGCTTGAATTTGTATTGTCGAATCGCCTCGATCGCCTTCTCGTCCAGTCCCATGCCCAGCGGCCGCGCCACGCGAATATTCTGCGGATTTCCCTGCGTGTCGACAATCAGCGAAATAAGGCACACACCCTGATACTTGGCGCGACGCGCCTCGTCAGAGAATTCCGCTTCCACCTGGTGAATCACCAACGGCGCCGAGACTCTGCCGCCGACCTGCGCCAGACCGCCGCCCGTGTTCCATCCGCTGCCCGGTCCGTAGCCAATGCCGTTTCCTGAACCCAGGCCGCCGCCGCTGCCCGATCCCATGCCCGCCCCGCTTCCTGTTCCCGCTGAGGCCAGCTGCACGTTGGCGGACTCGTGCATGCCGATCATGGGCATGTTCATGTTGTTGGGCAGCTGAATGTCCTTCTGCACATCGATCGCCGCAGGCTCGGGCAGCTTGGGATGATCGAGCGTTTGCGGTTGCGGAGGAGTGACGGGGTCTTTCTGGATTTGCGGCAGCTTACCCTTGTTGGCTTCAACCGGGCTCCTGTCGCCGCCGCCGCCGCCGCCGCCCGCCTTGGTCGGAGACTTGGGAGCGTTATAGTCGCCCACGTCGATGTTGATGGCGTCGGTATTCGCGTTCATGACCTTATGAACGACATGAATTCCGATCCAGATCACGAGAAGCAGAACGGCAATGTTTAGGGTGCTCGAAATCCCGATGGCCCATGGATTGGCCTTGACTGCCATCCGGTCGGGCACAGGAATGGGCTTCGAAGTCAGCTCCAGGGGTGGCAGTTTGACCGGGAAAAACACATCCCGAATGCTTTCCCAGAGCTCTGCCCAGATGGGCTTTTCCTGGAAAGCTTTGCCCAATAAGGCGTCGAGCTCATGGCCGTCCATAGGCGCCGCCGCTCCGTTCATCTCATCCGGTGTCATCGATTCTCTCTTGCCTTCGGTGCTGCTGGTCCGATTGTCGCTGCCTGAGCGGGGAGTGGAAGCGGGTCCGAGAACAGGCCCATCAAACCATTATGCTTGAATGTACGCACCTTTGTCTCGCCTAGGGGGTGGATCGCTGAAGCCAAGATCCACCCTCCGCTCCATCATATTCCCTCTGGGCCCAGACTTCCATAAACAATAGACGCATCTCCCATCCACTTAGTTACCGGGAATTTTCGACTGCGGCCATTTAGACTGGTGGGTGAACAAGATCTCCCACCTGAATGGAGTCCCAATGCCCTCTGCGCCGGAGTTAAAGGCGACCCTCACCTTGCCGCAAACGGCCTTCCCAATGAAGGCCAATCTGCCGCAGAATGAGCCGCTTCGGCTGGTCCGCTGGGCCCGGCTCAACCTCTACCAGGAGCTCAGAAAGGCCAGCCGTGGGCGGCCCGTCTACCTTCTTCACGACGGCCCCCCTTATGCGAACGGGCCTATCCACCTGGGACACGCCCTCAATAAGGGCCTCAAGGACTTCGTGGTCAAATCCAAGACCATGGCCGGCTTCGATTCGCCCTATGTCCCCGGTTACGACTGCCACGGGCTGCCCATCGAGATCAAGGTGGATGAAAAGCTAGGCCACAAAAAGCTCTCTATGCCCGTGCCTGAGGTCTTAGATGCGTGCCGCGCCTATGCGCAGAAGTACATTGACTTGCAAACCGAACAGTTCCAGCGCATCGGCTGCCTGGGCCGCTGGGAGACGCCCTACAAAACCATGGCGCGCTCTTACGAGGCGAGAATTCTGGAGGCGTTCTTCGGTTTTCTTGAAAAGGGCTTCGTCTATCGCGGCCTCAAGCCGGTGTATTGGTGCATCCACGACCACACCGCTTTGGCCGAGGCTGAAGTGGAGTACGAAAATCACACCAGCCCGTCAGTGTACGTGCGCTACCAGCTCACATCGGACCCGGCCACCATCGATCCGCGCCTCGCCGGCCGGCATGTTGCGACCATCATCTGGACCACCACGCCTTGGACGCTGCCCGCCTCGATGGCCGTGGCGTTTCATCCCGATTTTGACTACGTGGCGCTGGAAGCCTCCGAAGCCTCTGGAGACCACGCGCCCGTCTACATCGTTGCTGCGGCTTTGGCCGACCAGGTGGCCGCAGCCTGCCGCCTCGCGCCTGCGCGAGAGATCGCGCGCTTCAAAGGCGCAGCACTTGACCGCGTCACCTTCCAGCATCCATTTCTCGAGCGCTCTATCCTGGGCGTGCTTGCCGACTATGTCACCGCCGACACCGGCACGGGCGCGGTCCACACCGCGCCCTCCCACGGCGCCGACGACTTCTACACCGGCCAGAAGTACGGCCTCGATCCCACCAGCCGCGTCGATGCCGCAGGACACATCCAGGTCGATCCCGCCGCGTGGCCCTTTGCCAAACCACCTGCCTTCGACGGCCTCAAGGTGTGGGCAGCCAATCCGGTCATCGTGGCCATGCTCGAAGAGCGCGGCGCGCTTTTGGGAGGTGGGCAGTTGGAGCACTCCTACCCGCACTGCTGGCGCTGCCATCATCCCATCATCTTCCGCGCTACGGAGCAGTGGTTCATTTCCATCGATACGCCGATGAAGCGGGCCGATGGTTCCGAGGCCTCTTTTAGGCAACTGGCTATCGAGGAGATCGACAAGGTGGTGTGGGATCCGGCCTGGGGCAAGGAGCGCATCACCAACATGATCGCCACCCGCCCCGACTGGTGCATCAGCCGCCAGCGCATCTGGGGCGTGCCCATCGCCGTTTTCATGTGCGAGGGCTGCAACGAGCCCATCATTGACGCGGCCTTGAATCGCAAGATCGTCGACCATTTCGAGCGCGACGGCGCCGAGGTGTGGCATACTCCCGCGGCCGAAGGTCTGCTTGCGTCCGCCGACCCCCAGTGTGCGCACTGCGGCGGTAAATCCTTCCGCAAAGAAACCGACATTCTCGACGTCTGGTTCGATGCGGGCATTAGCTGGATGGCCGTCTGCGAGTCAGATCCGGAGCTCCGCGATGCCTACAAATCGTTCCAGAACGGCGCGAAGGGCGCACCGGAAGTTTTGTATCTCGAGGGAGGCGATCAGCATCGTGGCTGGTTCCACTCCGCTCTGCTTACTTCCGTGGCTCTGCGTGGGCGCGCACCATACTCCCATGTGGCCACCGTGGGCTGGACGCTGGACGAACAGGGCCGCGCCATGTCGAAGTCTCTGGGTAATGGCGTCGATCCCGTCGACATCGCCAACCGCATGGGCGGCGAGATCGTGCGTCTCTGGGTGGCATCAGTCGACTTCCGCGAAGATACCGTGGCCAGCGAGAACCTGATGCAGCGCTGCGCCGACCTTTACAAGAAGCTGCGCAACACCTTCCGCTTCCTGCTCGGCAACCTGTACGGGTTCGTACCCACGCGCGACCGCATTCCTGAAAGCGAGCTTCTGCCCCTCGACCGCTACATGCTGGCCCGCACGCGCGACCTGGCGCAAAAGATCCTTGGCTGGTATGAGACCTTCGAGTTTCATCGCGTCTACCAGGCAGTGAACGAATTCGCCGTCGTGGATCTGAGCGCGTTTTATCTCGATGTGCTCAAGGACCGCATGTACACTTTTGCTCCCACCGGCGTGCCGCGCCGCTCGGCACAAACCGTGCTGTGGTGGATCACCGAGGCGCTGGTGCGCCTAGTTGCGCCTATCCTCAGCTTCACCGCCGACGAGGTGTGGGAACATTTGCCCGCGGTCGACGGCCGCGAAGCCAGCGTGCATCTTGCGCTCTTCCCCAAGCCGGACGAGATCTTCTCTGAAAATCCGGCACCGCTGCTCGCGGAGTGGGAGAAACTGTTCGCCGTGCGCGATGAGGCCCTGCGCGTGCTCGAAGAGGACCGCCAGGCCAAGCTCATCGGCAAAGGGCTCGAGGCGGAGCTGACCATCGAGGAGTCCGGGGAGTTGCTGGCGCTGCTCCGCCGCTACGAAGCCGGGTTGAAGGAATTCCTCAACGTATCAGGCGTCAAAATTGTGGAAGGCAAAGAGCCGGAGATCACGGCCTCGCCCGCCTCCGGCACCAAGTGCGCGCGCTGCTGGAATTTCATGCCCGACGTCTCCGACTACGGCATCTGGCACGACGTGTGCGGCCGCTGCCAATCGGCATTGCGCGAGATGGGCATTGCGCCTCCGCGAATCTAAGGACAGCGGGCTTTTGAAGAGGCACGAGTTTACTCGTGCCGTTGGAATAACAAAAACGTGAGTGGGCTTTAGCCCCGAGGAATGTTTCTTGCAAATGATTCCGATACCCGCGGTCCCGAGAGGAGCCTGCGCATGACCTGGCCTAAGCCTCGCCGGTTGCCCTGGCTCCTGCTCATCTCCGCCCTCGTGTTCACGGCCGATCGATTGACTAAGACCTGGGTTTCGCGCCATGTCGCGATTGGCCATGCCATTCCCGTCATCGACCACGTTCTGCGCATCTCGCACTGGACTAACGAAGGCGCGGCGTGGTCGCTCTTCGCCGGCTCCGCTTCGCCCAATACCGTGCGCTGGTGCCTGGTTGCGTTCACCGCTGTTGCCGCCATCGTTGTTTTCATCGCCCTCCTACGCCTGGGCAATCGCATCACCCTGACTACTTTCGCTCTCGCGCTCATCCTCGGCGGAGCCATCGGCAACCTCCACGACCGCGTCGCCTATGCCTGGGTTGTCGACTTCATTGAGGTGCACATCTTCACCTACCACTGGCCCGACTTCAACCTGGCCGACTCCTCGATCGTCATCGGCGCCTGCCTGCTGTTTCTCGACTCGCTGCGGCCGCGACAGGGGGAGCGAGGGAGCAAGGGAGCGAGAGAGCGCGTTGCAGGCAGCTGAATCCAACCGACATTGATCCTCTGTTCTCTAGTCTCTGTTTTCAGTTCTCTGTTCTCTGTTTCCTGATTTCCTGTTGTCTGTTGCCCGTCCCTTATCCCTGATTCCTGTTCCTCCCACAGGCCGGTATAATTGGTCGGACCAGGTAAGCTATCCGTGGGGTCTCAAGCAAATGGCTAGCCACAATGCAGCGTTGCGGCCTTCCGCATTGAATGCGGCGCCCGGCAATCGCATGACGTATCGGCGCTGGGTGATCTGCGGGCTGCTGTTTCTGGCCACGGTCATCGCCTACGTGGACCGGGCGGTGATCGCTAATCTGAAGAACACGCTGGAGAGCGTAATTCCCGGCCTGGACGACTACACCTACGGCATCATCACCGTCGCATTTCAACTGGCCTACGGCATCGCCATGCTGGTGGCCGGGGGCCTGACCGACAAACTGGGCACGCGCAAGGCATTCGCCATCGCCATCTCGCTGTGGAGCATCGCGGCCATGCTGCCGGGCGCAGCGTTTTCTGTGGCTTCGTTCGCAGCCGCCATGTTTTTGCTGGGGCTGGGTGAAGCCGCCAACTTCCCCGCCTGCATCAAGACTGTCGCTGAGTGGTTCCCCAAGCGCGAGCGCGCCTACGCAACCGGGCTCTTCAATTCCGGCGCCAATGTGGGCAACATGATGGCCCCAGTCGTGGTCACGGCGTTCGTGGCCTTGTTCAGCAGGTGGAGCGTCATCGGATCATCGAGAGCATGGCGCGGCACATTCGTGGTTGCCGGCCTTTCGGGCTTTGTGTGGCTGGTTTTCTGGCTCGTCCTCTATCGCCGTCCTGAAGATGATCCGCGCGTTTCCAAGGCTGAGCTCGCGCTGATCCTCAGCGATCCCGGCGAGAAGATCGAGCGCCTTCCCTGGAGCCGCGTGGTGCCGTGCAAAGAGGCATGGGCCTTTGCCGTTGCCAAGTTCCTCACCGATCCCATCTGGTGGTTCTATCTCTTCTGGATCCCCGGCTACCTGCAAACGACGTTCAATCTCAGCCTGTCGCAGGTCCAGGTCCCGGTGATGTTGGCGTACGCCATTTCGATTTTTGGCAGCGTGGGCGGTGGCTGGCTTTCGGGAGCGCTGATCCATCGCGGATGGACCCCGAACCGTGCACGCAAATCGGCCATGCTTCTTTGCGTCTTCTGCATCGCGCCCATCTTTGCCACGCCTTTCATTCATCATCTCTGGGTCGTGGTCGCGCTGCTGGGACTGGCCACTGCTGGCCACCAGGGATGGTCGGCAACATTGTTTACGCTGCCTTCGGACATGTTTCCCAAAGCCGCCGTGGCCAGCGTGACCGGCATCGGCGGCATGGCGGGCGCGTTCGGGGGCGTGCTGCTGCTGTTGTTCGCAGGCGCGATCGTCCAGAAGACGCACAGCTTCGTGACGCTGTTTATCATCGCCTGCCTGACCTATCCGCTTGCGTTGCTCATTATCCATGGCATTGCGCCCAGGCTGGCGCCGGCTCGCGTTCGCTAGATTGTTGCGTCGAAGTCGGCAGCCGCCAGGTTCATCATTCAAGCGGCATCCGGGCCGTTCACGTTTAATTCGAATGATCCGCTCGATCGCCCACGTACCATTTCGAGGAAACTCATGATTACCCGCTGTTCCATCCTCCCGGCACGCTCGTTTATCACCTCCGCGGTGTTAGCCGTCATGGCTGTCTGTTTCTTGCTAGACGCGTTGGCGCAGCGCCTGCCTGACAATGTTGTGCCGGTGCATTATTCGCTGGCCCTCACGCCCGATCTCAAGGCCGCGACATTTTCCGGCGAAGAGACCATCGACGTGATGGTCAAGCAGCGCACGCGCACCGTCACGCTGAACGCCGCCGAGATTGAGTTCCAGTCGGTAACTGCCAGCATCGGTTGCTTCCAGGGTGACGAATGCACGATGAGACCCCAGAGGGAGACACCAACGATCTCCCTGGACAAGGAGAAGCAGCAAGCCACATTCACCTTTGCCCGGGAGATCCCAGCCGGGAAGCTGGAGATCGGTATCCACTACACCGGCATCTTGAACAACGAGCTGCGCGGGTTCTATCTTTCCAAGACAGCCAAGCGCAACTACGCGGTCACGCAATTCGAGGCCACCGATGCGCGCCGCGCATTCCCGTGTTTCGATGAGCCGGCATTCAAGTCCACGTTCGATGTTTCTCTCACCATTGATTCCGGCGACACCGCCATCTCCAACAGTCCCGTCGTTTCTGACTCGCCCGGCCCCGGCGCAGACAAGCACACCCTCAAGTTCGCCACCACGCCAAAGATGTCAACCTATCTCGTCGCCTTTCTGGTCGGCGACTTCAAGTGCATCAGCGGCAGCCAGGATGATGTTGACCTGAGCGTCTGCGCTACTCCCGATAAAGTTGCGCTCGCGCCTTACGCGCTCGAAATCGAAAAATTTGTTCTGCATTATTACGACGATTATTTCGGCATCCACTTCCCGCTGAAAAAGCTTGACTTGGTGGGCATTCCCGACTTTGAGGCCGGCGCGATGGAGAATTTCGGCGCCATCACCTTCCGCGAAAACGCTCTTCTCATCGATCCCGGGACGGCCTCGATCTCTTCAAAGCAGGAGGTTGCTCTTGTGATCGCGCACGAGATGGCGCACCAATGGTTCGGCGATCTCGTTACCATGCAGTGGTGGGACAATATCTGGCTCAACGAGGGTTTTGCCACCTGGATGGAGAACAAACCTGTCGCCGCCATGCATCCTGGGTGGAACATCCCGCTGGCTGTGGCCAGCGATGAGCAAAACACTCTCAATACCGACGCACAGCCAACCACGCGCGCCATTCGCGCCACAGCCGACACTCCCGAGGAGATCAATCAACTCTTCGACAACATCGCGTACGGCAAGGCCAGCGACGTTTTGCTTATGGTGGAGAATTACCTGGACGAGGAAACCTTCCGCAAGGGCGTGCACGCCTACCTGGCCGCGCACGAGTACGACAACGCGACCGCTGAAGATTTCTGGAATGCGCAAACCGCGACCAGCGGCAAACCGGTAGACAAGATCATGGAGTCGCTGATTGCGCAGCCGGGGGTGCCCATGGTCACCTTTGGTGAGCCCGCCGGTGGCAAGGTGGCCGTTACGCAGCAGCGTTTCTTCCTCAGCCCCAGCATCACGCCCGATCCCGCGCAGAGATGGACGCTGCCCGTTTGCTTCATGGCGGATATGAGCAGCCGCTGTGATCTGTTGACTCCATCGGAATCCGGCCTGGCCCTGCCCTCGAGCCCACTGTTCTTTGCCAATGCCGGCGGCAAGGGCTACTATCGCAGCGCCTACGCGCCTGCACAGTACGCGGCGCTGGTGGCTCACGTTGAGAGCGCGCTCACGCCCGCCGAGCGCATCAGCCTGACGGGTGACGAGTGGGCGCAAGTGCGCGCCAACAAGGCTACGGTGGGCGATTATCTTGACCTGGTGACCGCGCTCAAGTCCGACCCCAGCGCCGACGTTTTGCAAAACGCCGCCGATCCCATCGAGTCCGTCGCGTATCGCGTGGCCGCGACCAAGCATGAGCGCGACGCATTGGCCGAGTGGGTACGCCGCACCTTCGCCGCGCAATACGCAAAGCTCGGGCCGCCTGTAGCTGGCGAGCCGCCCAACACCACCAAGCTGCGTGCCGGGCTCTTCCTGCTGCTGGGATACCTGGGCGACGATCCCGAGGTTCTGAAGCAGGCGCGCGAGTTCACCGGCAAGTATCTGACCGATCCGGCATCCGTCGATCCCACGCTGGCGAGAGCGGCCCTCAGCATTGCGGCCGAACACGGCGACGCCGCGCTCTTTGACCGACTCCAAAAGGTGTACGAAACCTCTGCGGACCCCGGGAAACAGGAAGACGCTTTGTATCTGCTGGTCCAGTTCGATGATGCCGCCCTCCTCGAGCGCGCTCTCACTTACGCGGTTTCGAATAAGGTGCGCAATCAGGACACAGCCATCCTGTTCGCCATCGCGCTGCAAATCCCTGAGAACCGTGACGCCGCCTGGAACTTCATCAAGTCGCATTGGAATCAGATCGAACCGCAACTCACAACCGATTCCGGCTCGTATGTAGTGGGCAGCGCGGGAAGCTTCTGTTCTGCCGCGGCCCACGACGATGTGCAGCTTTTCTTCACCCAGCATCCGGTCCGCGCAGCCGACGTGGCTTTCAAACACGCCCTCGAAAGCATCGACAGCTGCATCGAGTTGCGCAAATTGCAGGAGCCGAACCTGGAAAAGTGGCTAGCCAAGCAGGAAGGCCTGGGTTTCTTTGCGGAGACTCCGGGAGGTGTTTACAGCTTCCGCAGTCGCTCGCAGGCTTCGTCCAGCTCCGAGTCCTTTTTGGCGAAGCAGTAGCGGAGCAGGTTTTCGCCCCGCCCGGGCCGGAAAAATGCCGAACCCGCCACTGCAGCCACACCCGTCGCATGCAACAGGTGCCGGGCTTTTTGGGCCGCCGTTTTGCCGGGCAGCCGCTCCGCGTTGGCCATGATGTAATAGGCGCCTGGCGGTTCCGAGGCTTCCATCCCTGCATCCCTGAGCGCGGCCAACAGGCGGCCACGCTTGGACTGATGATCCGCGGCTACCTGCTTGTAAAAACTCGCCGGCAAATCCTCGAGCCCCGCAGCGCAGGCAACTTGAAACGGCGCGGGAGAGCAAACGTAAGTCAGATCGTGGAAGTGGCTCATGGCCGGGATCCAGCGCGCATCGGCTGTGGCGTAGCCCACCCGCCAGCCGGTGATCGAATACGTCTTGCTGAAGCCAGAAACCACGATGGTACGGTCGCGCATGCCGGGTAGCGAGGCCGGGCAGATGTGCCGCGCGCCGTCGTAAACAAAGTATTCGTAAATTTCATCGGTGATCAGGAAGAGGTCGTGCTCGAGGACGAGCCGCGCCACCGCTTCCGACTCAGGCCGGGTAAAGGTCTTGCCCGTCGGGTTGGCTGGCGTATTCAGCAGGATGGCGCGCGTGCGCGGAGTGACCGCCGCGCGCATCGCGTCCACATCGAGTTGCCAGTCAGGCTCCGCAAGGGCCACCAGCACCGGATTGACGCGCAGCGACTTGAGCGTATGCACGTGGTAGCCGTAAAACGGCTCAAAAACGAGCACCTCGTCGCCTGGGTTCAGTAGCGCCATGGCGGCAGCGTGGAACCCGGCGGTCGCTCCCGAAGCCACCATCACCTCGTTCTCGGCCGTATAGCGCACGCCGTAATCGCGCAGTTGCTTGGCCGCAATCGCCTCGCGCAGCCGCGCGATGCCGTCGCAGCGCGTGTAGATGTTCTGCCCTTCGCGGATGGCCTGGATGGCCGCGGCCTCAACCACCTCGGGCACCGGCGTATCGCACACGCCCTGCGCCAGGTTGATGCCGCCCATGCGGTCGCACTCCGTAGTCATGGCGCGGATCTCTGATTGATACGTTTCGGGTGCCAGAGAGCTGAGGGCGAGGCGGCTCTCTGCCGCGGTGATGTGAGTTGATTGGCTCGGCACGGGGAAGAACCTGCCCTTCTATCTTACATTTCCGGCCGTTCCCGTGGATCGCGTGTACTGCCTCGCAGCCAAGACCGCCGCGGTCGTAGTATCTTGCAGAAAGCATCGATGCACGAACTCTCCATCGCGGCCAGTATTGTTGAAGCGGTCACCGAATCGGCCGCCGCGTATCCCGGCGCTCGCGTCAAAGAGGTGCGGTTGCGCGTGGGCGCGCTGGCCTCGGTGGTCGAAGATTCGCTGCAATTCTGTTGGGAACTAGCCACCGAAGACACGCCGCTTTCGGGCGCACGGCTTGTCATCCGCAAACTGCCGGTCGTGGTGCACTGCGACGCCTGCGGAGTCGATGCTGAAATTGACGGCGTGCAGAGCTTTCGCTGCCCGCGCTGCGGCGAATTGGCAGCTGACCTGCGCCAGGGCCGCGAGCTGGAGATCGAATCCATTGAGCTGGAGGAGCCGGATTCGGAATCATCGGGCCCAGCGGACCCGAAGACTCACGCAGCGGACCCGCCCGAGGAGCGCATTTCGGAGGAACGCATATGACGACCCGCATCGTAGAACTGCGGCGGGGAATCCTGAAGAAGAACGACGAGCTTGCCGCCGGGCTGCGCGGCCGCTTCACGTCGGCGGGCGTGCTGGTACTGAACCTGGTTTCGAGCCCCGGCACCGGCAAAACGGCCTTCCTCGAGCGGACCCTTCGCGAGCTGCGCGCGCGAGGCGCCCGCGTGGCCGCGCTCGTGGGCGACCTGGAAACCGACAACGATGCGCGCCGCCTGGCGGCCAGCGGTGCGCCCGTGCGCCAGATTAATACGCACGGCATCTGCCACCTCGATGCGGAGATGATTACCAGAAACCTCGATGGCTGGGAGGGAGTTTCGCTGGCTGGGCTCAACTATCTGTTTATTGAGAACGTGGGCAACCTGGTGTGCCCCTCCAGCTATGACCTGGGCGAGCGCATCCGCGTGGCGCTGCTGAGCGTCACCGAGGGCGAAGACAAGCCCCTCAAGTATCCCGGCCTGTTCAACTCCGCCGACGCGGCCGTTATCACCAAGATGGACATCGCCGTACCGTGCGGCTTCGATCGTGAGCTGGCGCTGAAAAACCTGAACGAAATCCGGCCCGGCATGCGGGTCTTCGAAACCTCGGCCAAGACGGGCGCCGGGATGGAAGCCTGGCTTGCCTATCTGGCTGAGCAGGTTCAGGCTTCCTGACCCAGCCCCAATCCAGGAACCACACATCGAACTTCTCTTGACTCCGATTGCCAACTTGGGGTCCGGGGGGTTAATTTTCACCTTAGGTCGGTAGCACAATATGGGGCCCCCCGATTTCCCCAGGCAGAACGCGGCTGCTGAGGAGCACATTGAGCCGGGCTTTGCCCAGAACACAATTGCGCGGCTGTTTGAGTTTTCGCCGGACGCGATCCTGGTCACGGACGGAGACGGCGTCATGCGCGGGGCCAATCCCCGCGCCGAGGAGCTTTTCGGCTATACCAGCCAGGAGCTCATAGGCCAGCCCATTGAGATGCTTCTTCCCGCACGCTTTCGCTCGGCGCATCCCCGCCATCGTGAGAATTACAGCGCCCATCCCCGCACGCGCCAGATGGGAGCGGCTTTGAATCTCTTCGCGCTTCGCAAGGAAGGCTCGGAATTTCCCGTCGATATCATGCTGAAGCCGATCCGGACCGAGGCCGGCCCGGCGGTGGTGAGCTTCATCCGCGACGCCACCGAGCAGCGGGCGGCCCAGGAGGCGCTGCACCTCAACGATCTGCGTCTGCGCTCCATTCTTGAAAGCATCGACGAATACGCCATCTATCTCCTCGACCGCGATGGTCACGTCCTCACCTGGAATCCCGGCGCTGAGCGCATCAAGGGGTACAAAGCGGAGGAGGTGATCGGCCTGCACTATTCGCGGTTCTTTGCCGAAGAAGACCTGGCGCGCGGCCGTCCGGCCGAGCTTTTGCGCCGGGCCACGGCCAAAGAGCGCGTTGAAGACGAGGGATGGCGCGTGCGCAAGGATGGTTCCCGCTTCTGGGCCAATTGCGTGCTCAAGGCCATCCACGACTCCACCGGGACACTGACAGGATTTTCCAAAATAACCCGCGACGTCACGGGACAGAAGCAGGCGCAGGAATCGGTGATCGCCGAGCTCAGCGGCCTGTTGCTTGCCAACGTTGATATCCGCAAGCTCCTGGGCGCTTTTTCCGCCAGCATGCGCCAGATGGTTCCCCATGACGTGGCCACGCTGGCGCTCTTTGATGAGGCCACGGAGAAGCTGCGGGCTCAGTTTCTTTCAGCAAACAACGATGCCGATGCCGGCCAGCGCGAGGTGCTGCTCGACCCCGATGCATCGCCTGCCGGTCAGGCATTTCGCACGCGCCGGCCGGTGATCCTCAACCGCATCGACCGCTGGCCCTTTGCCCCTGAATCGATCAAGCACCTGACCAGCGCAGGCATGCAGTCGGGCATCTGGGTGCCGCTGGTTCACCGCGAGCGCACACTGGGAACCATTACGGTGGCCAGCCGCATTCAGAACGCGTACTCGCAGCGCGATGCCGAGACGCTGGCCCAAGTCGCCGGCCAGGTGGCCATGGCCGTGAACAATGCGCTGGCATTTAAGCAGATCGCCGAGTTGCGTGACCGGCTCAGCCAGGAGAAGCGCTATCTCGAAGAGGAAATCAACCTCGAGCACCGCTTCGACGACATCGTGGGCGAGAGCGCAGGGCTGCGCAACGTGTTGCGCCAGATTGAAACTGTGGCACCCACCGACGCCACCGTGCTCATTCAGGGCGAAACCGGAACCGGAAAGGAGCTGCTGGCGCGCGCCATCCACCGCCTGAGCCCGCGCAGCGAACACACCTTCATCAAATTGAATTGCGCTGCCATTCCGGCTGGGCTCCTTGAGAGCGAGCTCTTCGGCCACGAGAAAGGAGCCTTCACGGGAGCCATCGCGCGCAAGATCGGGCGGCTGGAACTGGCTCACGAAGGCACGCTCTTCCTCGACGAGGTGGGCGAGTTGCCGCTCGATCTGCAGCCAAAGCTCCTGCGCGCCTTGCAGGAACGCGAAATCGAGCGTGTGGGCGGCACGCGCCCCATCCCCGTCAACGTGCGCCTCATCGCCGCCACCAATCGCGACCTGGCCCAGATGGTGGCGGAAAAGCAGTTTCGCAGCGATCTTTTCTACCGGCTCAAGGTCTTTCCCATCTTCGCCCCGCCGCTGCGCGAGCGCGCCGCCGACATTCCCGTCCTGGTGCGGCATTTTGTTTCCCGCCATGCCCGCCGCATGGGTAAAACCATCGAAACTATTCCGCCTGAAGCCATGGAGGCGCTTGTCGGCTGGAAATGGCCGGGCAACATTCGCGAGCTCGAAAACTTTCTGGAGCGCGCCGTGATCCTCACGCGCGGGCCGGTTCTCCACGTGCCTCTGGCCGAGCTTGAGATCATGGAGGAGGAGGAAGAGGAAGCGGCTGCCGCCGCCAATCCCACGCTGCAGGCCGCCGAGCGCGACCATATCCTGCGTGCGTTGCGCGAAGCCAAAGGCGTGATCGGCGGACCCGGAGGCGCAGCCGAGCGTCTCGGCCTCAAACGCACTACGCTCAACTCCAAAATCAAGAAGCTCGGCATCGAGCGCAGCGAGTATATGTAGGCGCTGCTCCCCGATCCCGCAGCCCCGAAGTCCCGAAGTCGCCTGCTTCAGCCACTGCTGCCTCCTCACCTCAATGAGCTGCATGCTAAAAGCTGATGGCTGAAGGCTGCCTTTGCGACTCCCCATCGTCTCCGTGACGAAATGTCGTCATCGTCACTTCGTCACGCGCGCCGCTCGGCCGCGGCTCGGCTCGCCATCGCAAAAAATCTAACTGCTTTCATTTCAGAGCGACATCGGCTTTCTTGAACCGCAGCGCGGGTTTGGCACGCATCGTGCCTGATCACCGGCGTGGCACAGGACGAGCCAAGCAAATGCTGAAAATCACCGTTGAAGAAAACCCGGAGACGATGGTCATCAAGCTGGAAGGGCGCATCGCGGGACCATGGGCGGCCGAACTTGGCCGCCTGTGGGATGAGAAAGCTTCCGCCGCGGCGCAGAAGAAGCTATCGCTCGATCTTCGGGAAACGACCTTTGCCGATGCCGGCGGGATGAGGGTTTTAAGAGCCATCTACTCTCAAACGGGAGCCGCAATCCTCGCCGGGACACCCTGGACACAGTATCTTGCCGACGAGGTGGCGGGCAGGAACGGAAACCTGTTGGGCACGGAGAATTGAAATGCACAGCGAATGCGCAGTTGCAAACCAGGTAAGTCTTCCCTCCTATCGCAAGGGCGAATTCTTCAAGGCATTGCCGGCCGCGGCTATGGCCGACCTCGAGCCGCTGCTCGCTCCTTCCTCGTATCCGTCGGGCATGGTCCTCTTCAGCGAGACGCAAGCAGCCTCGGGCATCTACGTGGTGCTCGAAGGCGAGGTCAAGCTTTCCATCAACTCCCGCGACGGCCGCCGCCTGAGCTTTCACATTGCCCGGGCCGGCGAAGTGCTGGGGCTTTCGTCCACGCTCACCGGCGGCGAATACGAAATGACCGCGGACACGCTTTACCCGGCGAAGATCGCGCACATTTCTCGCCAGGTATTTCTGCAGTTTCTTTCACGGCACCCCGACGTCTATCCGATCGTGATTCGCGAAGTCAGCCGCAGCTTCAACCTGGCTTGCGTGCAACTGCGCATGGTCGGCCTGTCGAGTTCGGTTCCTGAGCGCCTGGCGCGGCTGCTGCTGGTGTGGAGCGACGAGTCCGGCCAGAAGCCCGAGCGCGGCGCCCGCTGCCGGCTGTCGCTCACGCACGAGGAGATCGGGGAGTTCATCGGGGCTTCGCGCGAGACCGTTACGCGTACGCTCAGCATCTTCAAGAACCGCCACCTTGTGGCGCAGCACGGATGCACGATCACCATTCCCAGCCGCATGGCGCTCGAGAGCTACGCGCGCGGCTAACGAAGTTAACCAGGGGAAACGCTGCAAGACTGCATGTTCCTAAACTGGCCGTTTGCTTGGGGCCGTGCGATGTGGAAGGCATAGCGCATCCCAGGAAAGCGGCCATTCATTTTTGCGCCAACGAGCTGCCAGAACCACGATTTCTTGATTGGTCAGGGCATCTACGCAAACAATTCAGGACATTCCAATCTTTCGCAGGGCAAGCCGCGCGGCATGGTACCCGCACATGCCATGCACGCCGCCGCCGGGCGGCGTCGACGCAGAACAGAGATACAGGTTCGGCGTCGCCGTCTCGTAGTTTCGCCAGGTCGGCCGGAAGAACATTTGCCGCAGGGTCATCGCGCCCCCACTGATGTCCCCGCCAATGAGATTCGCATCCATCGCTTCCAGCGCGGCCGGCGTCGACACGTACCGCGCCAGAACGCAATCCCGGAACCCCGGCGCAAAGCGCTCAATCTGCGCCTCGATGCGCTCGGTCATGTCGAAGGTCGATCCGTTGGGCACATGGCAGTAGGCCCACAACACGTGCTTTCCCTGCGGCGCGCGGCTCGGATCGAAGAACGTCGGCTGCGCGGCCAGAACAAAAGGCCGCTCCGCGCAATGTCCCCGTGCAACCTCCGCCTCAGCCGCAGCAATCTCCTCGAACGAGCCGCCCAGGTGCACCGTGATCGCGCGCCGGCATTCCTGCGCGCGCCATGGAACCGGGTGCGACAGCGCATAGTCAATTTTGAATGCGCCCGGCCCCGGGCGGAAGCGCTCGAGCTTGCGGCTGTAACCCGCCATCTGGGCGCCGGCAATCGCGAGCAGTTGCCTCGGTGAGGTGTCGAAAAGAACGAGTTGGCATTCCCCCTTCAATTGGCAGAACTGCTCCGCGTCGATGCGGCGCGAGATGTGCACCACGCCGCCGAGCGAATTCAGGTAGCCGATCAATGCCCGCGGAATGGCCTGCGCGCCGCCTCTAGGTATCGGCCAGCCCACGGCATGAATGGTGATGCCGAACATCAAGCCGATGGTCGCACTCAACGGCCGATCGAAACTCAGGAACGAGTGCCCCACCAATCCCGCGAAGATAGCGCGCGTTCGCGGGCCCGAGAAATGTCTTTTTGCAAAATTCTCCGCAGATTCGAGCGCAGTGAGCCCAAAACGCGCCATGCGCAACGGATGACGCGGAATGTGCAGTGCCGGCGCGAGAATTTCTTCGGCAAACTCTTTCCAATGCTCCGCCGCCGGCTGCACCAGCCGTCGCCACTCCCGGCCGTCCGCGCCCAGCAAGCGTTCTGTCTCGTCCAGGTCGCGCTCCAGCACCACCGCGCTGCCATCGTCGAGCGGATGCGCCAGCGGAGCCTCGCCGTGAATCCATTCCAATCCAAAATCCGCCAATGGCAGCGAGGCAAAAAACGGCGAGCCCGCGGCAAACGGGTGCACCGCCGAACCAAAGTCGTGCAAAAAACCGGGGAGAGTCAGCGGCAGTGTGCGTGTGGCGCCGCCGGGCTCATCTTCGGCTTCGAACACCTCCACGCGCAGCCCCGCGCCTGCCAGGACAATGGCCGCGGCCAGCCCATTGGGCCCCGAACCAATGACGAAAGCGCGGCTCATGGTTTGGTCTTCTCCATTTCGCTCCCTTCGCGCCGCTCCGCGAACCTCGAACCCTTCAGCCCGCCGACTTGCTGACATGCTGCTCTATTCGTGCGGCGGCATTTCCCCGGGATACTCCACGGCGGCAAAGCGCCCGTCGGGCGTCATCGTCAGCTCCGGCGCGTAGAGCCCGCGATCCTCGCGCCTCCACCAGTTGCCCGTACGCCGCTTTTCAACCGTGGTCGTGAACCAGTATTGCCACAACTCTGCGCGCACATAGCGCGGCGGAAACTGCGGAAACGGATTGCTGCGGAACAGCGCCAGCACGTCGGGATCGGCCACGAGTAGCCGCTCCTCGGTGAGAAGAACGATTTCGTTATCTTGCCAATCTCCGAGCGAGGCGAACCATAGATTCCAGTCGAACCGCGGCTGATAAGGAGCGTAGATACCTGGAGCTTCGTTCAACGCCTGCGGCTTGTAACGGAAAGGATATGCGGTCCAGTTCGCGCCGTCGTCGGATCCTTGAAACTCGATCTCGTAGCGGCCGCGCGTCATGACGGCAAACAGGCCGTACTGGTTGGCAATGCGAAATCGGTCGAGCGCAATTAGCGGCAGCGCCAGCGTATGGTCAATGTGGCGCGTCGTGATGCCGATCATCTCCACTGTGGTGTTGTAGGCAATCCAGGTAAGCAGAAACGCAGCCGCGGCCAGCCGCGTAACCTTCGCATAGAACCACAGCCTGCCCCGCGGCTTTCGAATTCTGCCGACAGGCACGGGCGGTTCAACCCCCGCAGTCACCACGCTGGCTTCGCCGAGGGCAAGAATCGACAACGGGCGATCAACCTCCGGCGCGAGGAGCAGTCCTTGCACCGGCTCGGGTTCAATGGGGCGAAAGCGGGACGGTACGAAACGCAGGAGGAACTTGTCGTCGAGCAGCAGAAAGCCCAGCGACAGCACGAGGTAATTCAGAAACGTGTAATTGGCGGTCAGAATCACGCCAATCTCCCATGGCGTGACGATGAAGAAGCAAATCAGGCGCACGCGCCGCGGAAAAAACATCATGAAGACCAAAACCAGCTCCAGCGCCAGCGTGCCCGCCACCGTGGTGGCGTGGAACCAGTGCGGCAGGTGCTCGGCGTACCATCCGATCCACGTGGGCAGCGGTCCGTTCTGGTAGTACTCGTCCATGGCCGTGAAGTTGCGCCATTGCGGGTCGCCGCTGGCCAGCTTCACCATCCCCGACTCGAAGTAGATGCGGAACCACTCCCATTGCAGCAGGAATTGGCTGGCGCGCGATGGCGGATTGTCCGCGCCCCATCCGGGCAGCACACCGCGCGGCGCGAAGAACAACGCCAGAAAACCGGCTTCCAGCAACATGCCGTCCGATTGATAACTTGAAAACACGCTGGATGCGCCGATGAACGAGAGGAAGCACACAAAGCAAACAAAAAAGCTGAGGCGCGGCCAGAGATTGAAGAATGCGATAACGGACGCAAGCAGTCCGATCCACGTGACCGTCATCAGTGCCAAGGAACTCGCCGAAATCCAATAGAGCGAGGGCGCATACCAGTAGCGCGCGAATCCCAACTGATCGCCGACTGCCGCCAGGTATCGACCTGCCGGCAGAATTCCTTCCGGACCAATCAGGCCCTTGATCTGAAACAGGAGCGAATAGAATGCCGAAAAATAGATCGCAGCCAGCGCGCGCAAAAAGATCCAGCGCGGGATCAGGCGCCCACGCGGGGCACGACGCGAATCAAAGATCCATCTGAAGACGTCGATCGGCATCCGTCACCCTATATGTCTGCATCAGGATAATGTGCGGCGATCTTGAAGAATCAACCGGACGCTCAGTCTGCCGAGATCGCAACTTTCCTGCCCTCGGCGCAAGACCTGTAAATGCTCCGCACCAGCTCCAGCGCGCGGTAGCCATCTTCTCCCGAGCACGCCGGCGTCCTCCCCTTCTTGCATGCTTCGCCAAAATCTGCCAGTTGCCGCTCGAACGGCGTGAGCGAAATCGCCATGGGATCGGATGCGCCCGATTTCGACTGCTGCGGCAACGGCGCCGGCTCGCCGTGATCGTCCTTCACGTCCCACGCCGTCAGCTGATCGCCGGTCACAATCGCGCTTCCTTTCGTCCCGTGAATCTCGATCCTCTCGGAGTAGCCCGGCCAGATGGCCGTCGCCGCCTGGATCACGCCCATCGCGCCGCACTTGTAATGCATCACCGCGCAAAGCAGGTCTTCCGATTCGATCTTGTGCGTGGCGCCCAGGCGCCAGTAGCCAAACACCTCGTCGACCGCGCCGGCAAGATGCAGCAGCAGATCCGCCTGGTGAATGGCCTGGCTGATCAGCGCGCCCCCGCCCTCGCCGGCCCAGCTTCCCTTCACCGGCCGCGCATAATATTCGTCGCTACGGTGCCACTTCACGTAGGCGTCCGCCTCAAGAATCGTGCCCAGCCTTCCCTCGGCGATGGCCCGCTCGAGGAAAAGCGTGGAATCATCGAAGCGATGCTGGCTGACCACGCCCAGCTGAATACCCGCCGCGCGCGCCACTGCGATCATGCGCGCCGCCGTGTCCAGGTCGACGGCCATCGGCTTCTGCACCAGGACATGCTTGCCGTTTTTCGCGCCCAGCTCGACCGCAGCCAGCCTGTAGCCGGGAAAGGTGCACAGGTCGAGGAAATCCACCTCCGCGCGCCGGCTCAGCTCCTCCGGCGTGGCCACGAACTCCGCGCCCCAGCCTGCGGCGAATTTGCGCCCCCGCTCCTCGGTGCGATCAGTGCACACCGCCAACCGGTAGCCGATGTTCTTGTATGCCTGCGCGTGTTTAGCGGCAATCGCGCCTGTTCCAATGATTCCAACGTTCATCCGTTTCTCAACTCCTGTGTGATCCCCGCCAGCTATCATACGGTTCTAGAGGCTGGTTGCATGAATCCGGTTTTGAAACGGCAACGCTTTAGAGCCTGCCCTGAGCGCAGCCGAAGGTGCCGTAAGAGCTGCATAAACACTGGGGCTTTAAGCCCAGAGGGACGTTTTGTCGGCCGGCGGAGTATTGATGTGATCATGTCCGGAGTCCTCGCGCGACCCGGCGAATAGCTCATTCTCGTATTGGAGATTCATGATGAACCGGCATGCCGGCCTGAGGCTCTTTTTTTTAAGCTCCTTCATCGTCTTTCCGATTTGCGGGCCGCTCGCCGCCCAGCAAGCCGCATCGAACCCCAGCAACGCGGATCTGCAATTCGTCATCATCCTCACCCGTCACGGCGTGAGGCCCCCGCTCACCAGGCCGGGCGAAATCGACAAATTTTCAGCCGCACCCTGGCCCAGTTGGGATTCGTCGCCCGGCTATCTCACGCCGCACGGCTACCAGCTGATCAAGATTTTCGGCGCCTGGGATCGCAGCAAGTTTTCCAGCCAGGGCCTGTTCGCGGCCACGGGCTGCGACGATGCGGCGCGCGTCACCATCCTGGCCGACAGCGACCAGCGCACGCGCGAAACCGGTCATGCGCTTGCCGAAGGCATGTTTCCGGGTTGTAATGTTCCGGTGCAATCGCGGCCTGAAGGCACCGTCAATCCGCTCTTCAGTATCACGAGATCCGGCGCCATTCATCCCGACACTACCCTCGCCGTCGCCGCAGTCGCCGGGCGCATAGGCGGCGATCCAGCCAATCTCGTTGAAGCCTACCATCCGCAACTTGCCGCGCTCGACCGCGTGCTGGCCGGCTGCGGCCGCATCCCTGCCAATCTCAATCGCACTTCGATCTTCGACATACCCTCCAGCCTCAAGCCAGGAGCCTCCGATCCTCCCATCGCCGCCCGCGGCCCGCTCCCCACCGCTGCCACGCTGGCTGAGAATCTTCTGCTCGAATACGCCCAGGGCATGAGCGACGCCGACACCGGCTGGGGATGCCTTGACGGCGCAACTCTGCGCTTCATCATGCAGCTCAACATCGCCGCCTGGGAATTTGGCTACCGCACTCCCGCCGTTGCGCGCATGTATTCGTCTTACCTGCTCGACCGTATTGAAAAGACCATGGAGCAAAGCGAAGCCGGCAAACCCGTGCCCGGCGCCCTCGGCAAGCCCGGCGATCGCCTCCTCGTGCTCGTCGGCCACGACTCGAATATCGTCACCCTCGCCGGAATGCTGCACCTTGACTGGATCATCGACGGCCGCGTCGATGACACACCTCCGGGCGGCGCTCTGGTCTTCGAATTGTGGCGTTCGCGTGGCGACGGCAAGCCTTTCGTGCGCGTCGCCTACACCGCGCAGACCCTGGAGCAGATGCGCAAGGCCGAGTCGCTTTCTGCCGCCAATCCGCCTGCCGAAGCCCCCATCTTTGTTCCTGCCTGCGGGCGCCAGGATCTCTCCTGCACCTGGACGGGCTTCGCCGCCGCGACGCGCCAGGCCATCGATCCCGCCTACGATCCGGCGCAACCGTAACCGCCCGCGCCGACGCGCATTATGACTCGGCGCGACTCTTGCGTCCGGCCGAACCTCGCTTCAACTTCGCGTCGAGAAACTCTGCCAGCGCTGCCGCGTTATTGATTTCCGTTTCCCGCGAACTGTAGACCAGCGTAATGGTCTTCTTGCGCGCGGCCCGCAGCAGCGGCTCCCACGCCTCGGGGTTCGCCCTCAATTCGGCAAAATAGCGCTTGCGGAACTCGTTCCATTTTGCCGGGTCATGACCGTACCAGTCGCGGAGCGCGGTGCTGGGAGCGGCGTTTTTCAACCACGCTGCAACGTCGAGTGCCGCTTTGGCTACGCCGCGGGGCCACAGCCGATCGACCAGAAATCGCTCCCCGTCGGCACGGCTCGGTTTGTCGTACGCACGCTTGATTTGAATCATCGCCATTCCTCCAGCAAAAGCCGGCACGTTCCCCGCATCCAGATTACGCCGCGGGACTGCCCGCACGCGATATGATCTTCATGCGCGAAAATCGATTCACGCGCCGTTCAAAAACATGAGGTCCGCAATGAACACCGCTTTCAAATTCGCTTTATGCGCATTCTTCGTGCCCGCACTCACGGCATTCGCGCAACCGGACTACTTCAGCAACTGGCCCGTGGGCCGCTCGCCGCAGGAAGTGGGCAAGGCGCTGGCCGAGCATTTTGTCACCAGCCCGCATCAGCACAGCCCGGGCACAATTTTCTACGGCGAAGTCGGCACCTGGTACGGCGCGCTCACGTTTGCTGATTTGACACACGACGCCGGTTTGCGCGACGAGCTCATCAAGAAGTTTGATCCGCTCATGCCCGGCGGCGCCGAGGGCAATCTCGTTCCCAGGCGTGATCACGTCGACGATTCCATTTTCGGCATTGTGCCGCTGCAGATCTACATGGAGACCAAAGAAAAGAAGTATCTCGATTATGGCCTTTGGTATGCCGACCGGCAATGGGAACACCCCGATGCCAACGGTCTCTCGCAGGAGACGCGCTTCTGGATTGACGACATGTACATGCTTACTATCCTGCAGTTGCAGGCCTGGCGCGCTACCGGCGACAAAAAGTATCTCGATCGCGACGCCAACGAGATGGCGGCCTACCTAGACAAGCTGCAGCAGCCCAACGGCCTCTTCTACCACGCGCCCGACGTGCCCTTCTTCTGGGGCCGTGGCGACGGCTGGGTGGCGGCGGGCATGACGGAGATGCTGCGCGATCTGCCCGCCGACCATCCGCAGCGCGCGCGCATTCTCAAGGGCTACCAGCTCATGATGGCCGCACTCCTCAAATACCAGACCAGCGACGGCATGTGGCGCCAGCTTATCGATCACGACGAAGCCTGGGAAGAAACCTCGAGCACCGGAATGTTCACTTTCGCGCTCATTACCGGCGTCAAGAACGGCTGGCTCGATGCCGCCACCTACGGTCCCGCCGCGCGCAAAGCATGGATCGCCCTCACCGGATTCATCGATCAGAACAATGACATGACCAGCATCTGCGAAGGGACCAACAAGAAGAACGATCTGGAATATTATCTCGAGCGCAAGCGCCGCACCGGCGACTTCCATGGCCAGGAGCCGGTGCTGTGGGCAGCCTCGGCCCTGCTCAGATAGCAAGTCAGCGAGTCAGCGGGTGCCCCCGGTCCCTTGCTTTTGGGGACCGGGGATCGCGCGCCCGACTCCAACTGCGCCGACTTACTAGACCGCCAACTCCGCCACAGCGCTATAATTCCCGCCAGAGTTTAACCCATGCCGATGCGGCTCTTCTGCGGCAGGCGCAGGCCGGCAGTACCGCTCTTTCTGGCGTTGTGCTGGAGCGGTGCAACCGCGAACCTGTGGGCGCAGGCCGGGGGGCCGGCTCCGCCGGGCACGAGCGCGAAGGTCCCGGCTTACGAGGTCGTATCCATCAAGCTTTCAGACCCGGGCGACCGCGACAGCGGATGGAAGACATTACCGAATGGATTTGACTTCAAGGGCATGCCGCTTAGTCTGCTCATCTACGAGGCCTACGGGATTCAAATTGACGGCCAGATTTCGGGATTGCCCGACTGGGTGAAGACCGACCACTACAATGTTTCGGCGCGGGTGGACGACGACACCGCCGAAGCCTGGCAGAAGCTTTCGAAGCGGGATGTCTCGAAGCAGCAACAGCTCATGCTGCAGGCGATGTTTGCCGACCGCTTTCAACTGAAGATGAGGCGCGAGGTGAAAGAGCTGCCGGTTTACGACCTGGTGATTGCCAAAAGCGGATTGAAGATGAAAGAAGCACCGCCGGATGAAAAGGAACTCAGTTACTGGAAACAGACCGCTTTCTATGGCGCGACCGGCCTGGGTGACGAATACACGATGACAGTGACCACCCATGCCGGCACGACTCTGGCGCTTGCGCAAGAGCTGCCACACTATGCGGAGCGAGTCATCGTCGACAAAACCGGACTTGGCGACAAGAGTTTCGACTATGAACTGAAGTGGTCGACCAGCGACCAGGCGCCCAAGGACCGCGGCGATACGGGCCCGGCGCTCTTCAAGGCGCTGGAAGAGCAACTCGGCCTGAAGCTCGAACCCGCGAAGGAACCGGTCGATACTTTTGTCGTGGAGCACATGGAGCGCCCGTCGGCGAATTAGCGAGTCAGCAAGTCGGCAAGTCAGCCGCAAACCGCTGCCTCGTCGATGGTCATCGTCCAGACGACGGACCTGTCTCCCAACCTGCCGAATCGAATCATGGCCAGTGGACCCGCACTAGCGCACGGATCGGCCGGCTCGCTGACTCGCTAACTTGCTGCCTTTCTGTTCCCTGTTCCCTGCCTCTAATCCAACCGCGTCAAAAACGCTGCGCCCTCGACCGGCTGCACGTGACGCGCGATGTATTCGGCCGTGGCGCGATCGTCGCCCTGCGGCCGGATGCGCACCCAGTAGCTGTTCTCACCGGGAAACTCGATCACATTCGAACGGGGATAAAGCAGGAGCAGCCGCTGCTTCAGATCGATAGCATCGACCTCATCGTGGAACGCGCCAATCTGCACGCACCAGCGCCCGCCGCTATCGATCGGCTTGGGCGTCTCGTACACGTCCACGCGCACCATCGCCAGGCCTGCCCCATAAATGCCCGTGGCCTTGGCCGAAGCCATGGTCAAATCGATCATCCTGCCCGCCACAAACGGCCCCCGGTCGCTGATGCGCATGGGGCTCGACTGGCCTGTCTTCAGGTTCGTCACCACCACCAGCGATCCCATGGGCAAGGTGCGATGCGCAGCCGTCAGCGCATTGTCATCGAACACCTGGCCATTGGCGGCGCGGCGCCCCTTGTAAGGCGCGGTGTACCAGGTGGCGTAGCCCTCCTCGCTCAGAATCGGCGCGTGCGTGGCCACATATTCGAGGTCTTCGTTGCTGATCCCTCCTGGTGGAACCGGCGTCACCGGAATGCGCCCGCTGGCCACAGGCGGCCCAGGCGTAGGAGCGGGGGGCGGCGGAGCTGTCGCGACCTGGGGCGGATACGCCTGAGGAGGCGGCGCCTGGGCCGTGTTCTGCCGGTGGTGGCACCCGCCTGCGCCGGACAGAACCAGGGCCGTTGCCAGCCCACAGGCCCCGCGGCTGAGCCATCTCTCCTTGCGAAGAAATGTTCTCAAGAAGCCGGCCCCTTCGGTCCGCCTTGCGGCGGGGGCGGATTGCGCGGCTGCCCCGCAGCAGGGTTGGCCTGTTGTTCGAACCGATCGGCCAGATTGCGCAGCGTCTCGGCTGCCGTGCGCATCGCCGAAATTGATTCGCGGCGCACCTGCGGAATGACAGCGTCGTTTACGTAAGCGATGGCGTGGCGCAGTTCGATTTCAATCAACTCGATCGCTTCTTCAATGCGCTGGCCCACGCCGCGTGCGCCCCAGCCGGGAGGGTAGTTTGTGCTCATGGCAAGTAATCTTCCTTGGTAACCGAAAATGTGTGACCTTTTCAAAGTCTGCGCGACGCGCCCGGCCGCGTCAATGTCCGGCGCCAAAACCGGGAATCGCGAAAATTACTATTGACGCGAGCACCTCCATTTCGCATCATGGGCGTAGAGGTACCCCCCAACCATAACCTCTTTTTGGGCCTGGAAATCCTTGCGGTCCGACTCCGCGAAATGCGCCGCAGTTTTTCTTTTTGCCGCGAGCCTCCTTTTTCGAGCCGCCGGATGGAATGTGAGTTCCAGTGTCCCATTCCGCATTGATGCTTGCGTCTTCCGGCAGCAGGCCAGGTGACAGAGTACTTTCATCAAACGAGGTCCCGGTTGTGACAATCCACGCAATTCCCTGCAGGAATCTTAGATGCGGCGTTGGTGCGCCGGCGCAGCGCGCCCTGCGGACCTGCATCAGCGCTCTGCTCCTCGTGGCTATTGCCCTTGGTGCGCGTGCCATGGCTGCCGGGCAAATCGAATCCACGCCGGCTCAGCAACCCACGTCCGCTCAGGTTGCAGAGACCGCGCCATCCGCCTCGCCGCAAAACGCAGCTCCGGCCGCACAATCGCTCACCACTCCGGCCTCGCCAGCCGCGCCTGCAGCGCTAACCCAGCCCGTACCGAAGAATGCCAAAGCCGAAAAGTCCGTCACGCCCTGCGAGTTGAAGAATGCGGGCGCTTCCGTTGCCGACACCGCCGGGTTGCGTGCTGTTTCCGTCCTGGGCGTGGGCGAAACCGCCCGCACCGCCGCGTCTTCTGCGGTTACGACCACGGTCTGCAGCCATTTCTCGGCCGTCAACTGGTACGACCGCTTCGTCACCGGCCCCGAAGTGATGCGCTTCTCACCGGAGCAGAAACTCCGGCTCGCTCTGAATAACCTCATGAACCCGTTCAACCTCGGCACCATCGTTGGCGAGGCCGGTATCGAAATCGCGGCCAACTCGCACACCCCGTACGGACCCGGTTTCAAGGGCTGGGGCAAGTTGTCGGGCACCAACTTCACGCAGGACTTGACCGGTCAGTTCTTCGGCACTTTCCTCATTCCCGCCGTCACCCGCACTGATCCGCATTACCACCGGCGGCCCGACATGGGTATTCCGCGCAGGGCCCTGCACTGCGTCGACCAGATCTTCTGGCAGCGCGACGACAACGGTGGTCACAACCTCAACTACTCTCAGCTGGTGGGGCCGGTCTTCGATATCGGCATCTCCAACCTCTACGTGCCCGGCCTGGAAACCCGCTTCTCGGCCGATGCCGAGCGTTACGCCTTCGGAATCGCCACGGCGCCCATCGACAACTTGATTACCGAATTTGTGCCCAGCATCGCCAGCCACATCCACACGCATGTCATCTTTGTGCAGCGTGTCATCAATCAGGTCGCCGTTAATCCGCCGTAGCCGGCCCGTTGCGGCCGTTCACTGCTGGAACCGCGGCCCCGCGAACGACCTTTTGCCCGAGATTTGCGTCCTAACTGGAAAGGCGGGCCGACCGCCTCGACCTCGTGCTGCCGATTCTGAAGCGCCGCACCCGGCTCAGGGCAGGTTTATCTTGGGAAAGAGCGTCAGGCGGACTTCGAAGGAACGCGACCAGGTCTTGGCAGGCCAGGGTTTGCACGACAATAAGACCTCTTGCTGTGAACGCTCCCGAGCGCGTCTTCAGATTCTTCGGCTGGTCGGCCTAGCGTTCGCCACGATCTGCCTAGCTCTCATCGCCCAGGCTGCCAGACCCCAAAACTCACCCGCCAACCCCAGGCCTTCTTCGCAAGCGCCCACAGCCGGCTCGTCCGAAAACCCTCAGCCCGCGCCGCCGCCCGCCGACCCCTGCGAGGTGAAAAATACGGGCGCAACCCTGGTCGCAACGGGCTCAATGCGCGCTTATGCGGTGTTGGAATTGAATGGGATTTCAGCCGATGCAGGTGCGACGCCGGTCATCAGCAAGGTATGCATGCCGCACCTGCCCATGATCAACTGGTATGCCCGCTTCCTCAACGGACCTGAGGTCAAGCCGCTCACGCCTGATGAGAAGCTCCACCTCGCAGCTCACAACCTGCTTGATCCTTTCAACCTGCTCACCATCGGCGGCGAAGCTGCCATCTCCGTCGCCGACAACTCCCACTCCCCCTACGGCCCGGGCCTTCCCGGCTGGCGGCGTTATGTGGGCGTCAGCTTCACCCAGGATCTGACCGGCGAGTTCTTCGGCACTTTTCTCATTCCTACACTCGTCCACCAGGACCCGCATTATCACCGCGAGCCAACCGGCACCATCAAACACCGCATCGCTCACGCCGCTCTTCAGGTTCTCTGGACGCAGGGTGACAATGACCGCAGCATGATCAACTGGGCCAATATCGCCGGCTTCGCCATCGATGACGAGATCGGCAACCTCTACGTTCCGGGGCAGGCTACGCGCGCCTCTGCCACGGTCTCGCGCTATTTTGTCGGACTCGCCACCGCGCCCGCTGACAACTACGTCACCGAGTTCCTGCCCGATATCGCCCGTCACATCCACGTGCAGATCGTCGTCATCCAGCGCGTCATCAACCAGGTGGCGCGCACTGACAGCACCGTGCCGTGAGCAGGTTCCCGCGCAAGCAATCAAAAAGGCACCAACCATCGCGTCATTCCCGCTTTGCCGTGGTAAATTCACATCACAAGTGCCCGCCCCCGCACATGTAAATTTCTTGAACCCAACGGAGGCTATTGCCGAAAATGAAAAGCGTTCGCAGATTTTTCTCTTGGAGTGCACTTTCTCTGGCTGCATGCATGCTGCTCGGCGTAATGAGCATCCAGACCGCCCGGGCGCAGGCCGCGCCCCCGCCCATTGGCAACTGGGTCAATCAAAACAAGACCAATGGCCTGGTCGTCGAGCAGAACGGTACCTGCGGCTTCCTGGTCAATGGGAAGGCGAAGTGGTCCGGAACCTGCAAGTGGGAGACGCCCTCGGCAAAGGGAGGGATTCTGGACCTGCAATACCCTATGCCGCTTCAGCCCGGGCATATTCGCTGGAGCGTGATCTGGGTGAACAAGACCACCATCACGCTCGATGGTGAGACGTTCTACAAGCAGGGGAACTGAACACGCGGGGTGACGGGCGCAGTCGCGGGATCCTCCGCCGCTGCGGACAGACCCTGGGCCACCCTGCACGTATACCCCTGCACCGACGCATTCTGCACCTGATCCATCGGAATATAGAGGGTCCCCTGGGGCACCTGCGGCACGCAGTAGTAGCACGTGCCATTCTGTTGCGCAACCATCGTCGCGCCCTGCAGTGGGAAGCATTGTCCGTTCGATTGCTGGCCCATCGACTGCGGATGGCAGGTGAGCGGGTTCACGTTCAGCTGCTTCCAGATGTTCGGCTCCTGGTCTTCTCGCAATCGGCCGAATACTGGTCGGTGTAGGTAATCCCAGTTTTCAGCGTCGGCGACTGACTCGGCTGCGACGTCTGCTGTGCCCAAGTTCCCGCAGCCGCCAATGCCGCCAGCGCCAAAGTCTCGACCGCCGCGCGCACGCGGACCCATTTCAGCTTCTTCATGTCAATGTCCACCTGGTTGGGGAATCTCCGAGGGGAGGCCGCTGAGCCGGATTCTACAGCGGTACTCGCTTCCGGGCGGCATTTTTCAGCGGTGGATTTTCCGTCAGGCGATGGCCAGGTGCGGGATTCGGTTCTCCCTTGGCCGACATGGGCTATGCCTCCGCGGTCGGGACCGCATTTCGATGTCACAAAATGACTTAGCCGCCATTGGGCAACCCGCCCGATCCTCCCGTTCGGACCACATATCTCCCCATCCAACCCCTGATTCCGCCATTCGCTGCAGCCCGCTTGGGTTGACTGGCCTTCCCGATTACCCTCGTAATGACTTTTTCTACCCCGCGGTGACCCATCAAACCGCGCGGCTTGAGCCGGGCAAGTCCTTAGTTCCCCGGGGCATCCAAACCAGCAGAGGAGAGATCGCGATCATGTCCAGAGCTGTTAAATACGCCGAGAAAGCCGCCGTCGTCGCGGCCAAGGGAGCGTGGGTTGTCTTCGAGCGACTGAACCGTATCAGCCCCAACGCCTCCTTTACCCCCAAGTGGAGCGACAAGCCCCTGCAGAAGAGCTGGCAGAAGGAAAAGCCGCCCCTCGGCTGGCCCCGCACCACCGACTCGCTGTGCCCCAAGTGCGTTCCCGAAATCCGCAAGCAGATCCTCGACGGCAAGCTGCCCCACGAGGTCCTGCTCAACGAGAAAGTGGGCGAGATCAAGGCCCAGATCATCGAGCGCGACGGCAAAATCCTGATGGTCAAGGACTGCCCCAAGCACGGCCACTTCGAAGACGTCATGTCCATCGATCCGGCCTTCTTCAAGCACCTTGAAGAGAGCTTCCCAGGCCGCGACGTCCGCGCCCACGGCGCCACCTCAGACAAGCTCCACAACCATGGCACGTCGACCGTAACCCATGGCCGCGGCTCGGTGCTCACCATCGACCTCACCAACCGCTGCAACATGATGTGCGATCCCTGCTTCATGGACGCCAACCAGGTCGGCTTCGTCCACGAACTCACCTGGGACGAAATCAAGCAGATGCTCGACAACGCCGTCCAAATGAAGCCCAGGCGGCAGATGAGCGTCCAGTTCTCCGGCGGCGAACCCACGCTGTCGCCCTACTTCCTCGACGCCGTCGCCTACTCGCGCAAGGTTGGCTACAACTCCGTGCAGGCCGCGTCCAACGGCATCGAATTCGCCAAGTCGAAGGAATTGTGCCGCGCCGCTGCTGAAGCCGGCCTCCGCTACGTCTACCTCCAGTTCGACGGCATCGGCAATGCCGCCAACTCGCACCGCAAGGTCGGCAACCTGTTCGACGTCAAGCTGCAGGCCATCAACAACCTTCACGAGGCCGGCGTCGAGATCGTGCCCGTCACCACCATCGTCAACGGCATCAACAACGAGCAGGTGGGCCGCATCATCGAGTTCGCGCTCCAGAACCCGAAGAAAATCAGCTTCCTCTCCTTCCAGCCGGTCAGCTTCACCGGCCGCGACGAAGAAATCACCGACGAGCGCCGCGTCGCCCAGCGCTACACCCTCTCGCACATGGCCCATGATGTCAAGGCGCAGGTGGGTATGGGTGAGCCCGCACGCGACTGGTTCCCGATCTCGTTCATGTCGACCTTCTCCGACTGGGCCGACCTGGTGCACGGGCCCAACGCCGAGTGGGGCCAGCTCTCCTGCGGCTGCCATCCCAACTGCGGCATTGGCATGGCGGTGATGATCGACAAGGAGACCAAGGAGTCCGTTCCCGTCACTGCGTTCCTGCACATGGACCAGGTGGCCAAGGATCTCGCCAAGGTAAACGACGCAGCCCGCGGCAAGTGGCTTTCGGTCATCGGCTTCGGCCTAGCGCTGCTGCGCAACTACGATCCGTTCCAGGCGCCCACCCACTTCAAAATCAGCGACATGCTGAAGAAGATGGACAAGACCTTCAACGCCACCGGCAAGGACTACGGCTCCGTGAAAGGCACGCGCACCATGGAAGACATCCAGAAGCGCCGCCAGGACCGCTGGAACTTCCTCTTCATCGCCGGCATGTGGTTCCAGGACCTGTTCAACTACGACTTCCGCCGCACCGAGCAGTGCATCATTCCCTACGCCACGCAGGAAGGCGAGATCAGCTTCTGCGCCTACAACACCGGCATCGGCTGGCGCAACATTATTGAGAAGATGCACATGACGGCCACGCTGACCAAGTGGTACGACGAGCACGGCCGCCACGAAATTTTCGCCGGCGGCAAGAAGGTGGCGATGAACGACGTCGGCCACCAGCTCGTGCTCAACATGGACCACGTGAACGCCGAGGCCAACCACACGCTCGACAATCTCGGCATCGCCAAGAACGCTCGCGAAGAGAAGATCCGGGCGCGCGACGAAAAGCTGAAACAGGAAGCCGAGAACGCCAAGATGGCCAAGCTCTACAAGGAACACATCCTCGGCATCAAGCCGCCCGAGGGAGGCCTTGTCAGCCTCGGTGACATCAAGCCAGCGTCGAATAACGCGGCCTCGCCCATCAACCGGAACCGGCAGGAGGAAAACGAACTCGTCGCCGGGGACTGATTCCACAAGCTGGTGCCCCATCCAAGCTTTGCTTGGGTGGGGTAGAACCCAACCAACCCCAAGACTCACTGGCACCTTGGTTCTCTCCAAAAGCGAAGGCCGTCCGCTAGGACGGCCTTCGTGCTTCTGCACGAATTCGGCTTTCCGAGCATTCGTGGTTGTGTTAGTATCCCGGGCATCTATGATTTCCAAATATTTTGTGACCTTGGTTGCCACGGTCGCCCTCGTTACGCTCGTCGCCTCTTCGCTCAAGTTCGCCACCAGCTCCCAGGTGCTCAGCGGAACGGCCCTGCGCGAGAGTTTGAAATTCGAATTCACCATCGCCGCCGGTGGCGACCAGTACTACAAAATCAACGCCGATATGGCGCAGTTTCTGCAAACTCACGTAGGGTTCCCAACGCAAGGCCCGCCGCACGTCGTGACCGCCAATGTCCAGGTCACGCCCAAGCAGGTGTCATGGACCGAGAACCGCACGACCTATACCGCACCGGGCGCGGCCATGAATGTTCAACTCGATTGGAATACTGCCTCCAATTCTGCCAACGGTTCGCGCGGCTCCATCTTCCTCAACTTCCCTCAGATTCCGGGACTCGAAGGGAAAACCGTCACGCTTCGATCGGGCCCCTATCAGGTAGACAGCGCGGGACGGATTGCAATTCGCCAGGTGACCACTTATCAAACCGCATCCATGGTTGCGCTGGCGCGTTTTGTCTTTGCTCTGGCGGCGGGCCTGCCGTTCGGTATATTGCTGCACACACTCTGCTGGGCGTTGGTCGTGAGAGGCGAAAGGCGCAGACGCTCTTCTGCCTTGCAGCTGCAGGGCGCCGGATTGCCGCGGACGTTTTATCCAAACCCCATTGTCGAGTGGGTTGTCTGGCTGCTTGTGCTCGGCATTGGCGCATTCACGCAAAGCATGATGGCCGGCTTTTCCGTCGCAGACGGTTTTATGAGCTCCTTGACGGTGCATTTTGTCTACATTGCTCTTGCCATCGCAGCGGCCATCGCTCTTCTGATTGCCTACTTCGTCGGCAAGCGTGTCCTCACCGTGCGCGTGGAACCTGAAGGCATCTCCTACGCGCGCGGCCGCGATAACCCGCAGTGGGTGAGCGCCACCTGGAGCAATATTATCGGGGTCACACAGAAGTCCAAGACCTATCGCGGCAATACGACATATTGGATCGAAATCCAGTTCAACGACAACCGGAGGAAGCTCAAGATCCCGCAATCGATGGTGGACTACGCCGCTTTGCGTGATCTTCTGGCGAGCCTGACCGCAGGCCAGGTACGCTGAGTTCCCCTCCTCACAGCCTTCTGAAAAACGCAACTGAAAGTGGCTTTGTAACAAGGGCACGACTTCAATCGGGCCGCAGAGGGGCGCGCACACGTTTTGTCATCCTGAGTGCGGGCCACTCGCCGTGGCGAGCGGCTTGGTGGACAGGCCGCTCTTGAGCGCTCCAACAACTTCGATATCGCCGTTCCCATCATCGAGCGCGCTATCGATCTGGGCGTCAACTACATCGACACTTCGTCGATCTACGGCGGTCCCGATCGTTGGAGCGAGCAATACGTCGGCAAGGTGATGGCGCATCGCCGCGCCCAGGCCTTTCTCGCCACCAAGACGAAGGAGCGCACGCGCGACGCCTCTCTGCGCATGATCGACCGCTCGCTCCAGCTTCTCCAGACCGATCACGTCGACCTCTGGCAACTTCACGATATCGGCACCATGACCGATATCAACGATGTCTTCGCCAAGGGCGGCGCTCTCGAAGCTCTCGTCGAGATGAAAGAGCAGAGGGTCGTCCGCTATCTTGGCATCACCGGCCACTACCGCCCCGACGCGCTCATGGAAGGGACTCGCCGCTATCCCTTCGATACCATTCTCATGGCGATGAACGCTGCCGATCCGCACCACTTCAGCTTCAATGACGCGCTGCTCCCGCTCGCCGTCGAGCGCCAGATGGGCATCATCGGCATGAAGGTTCCCGCGCGCGGCCGCCTGCTTTCCAATTGGACTCCACAACCGCTCGACGTGCAGAAACACATGTGGGAGGGGATGGTGCCCGCCCCCACGCCAGGCGCCATGACCATGCGCGAGGCCGTGTATTACACGCTCTCCCGCCCTGTCAGCACCGTCATCATCGGTTGCGACTCCATCGCGCAGCTCGAAGAAAATGTGCAGCTCGCCCGCGATTTCACTCCGCTCAGCGACGCACAAGCTCAGGCGCTGGTCGCTCGCGCCGAACCGGTCGCCAAGCCGTCGCTCTTTTTCCGCTTCTACGACCGGCCATGAATGCGCGGCACGCACCTGGTAAACCAACTCCATCCAACTCCGCATTAGACGAGCACGCGCGTCGCTGAGTTTCACAAAATCCGCGCGCGGCTGCGCACTCGTTCCAACCTGATTTCACAGCACTTTTCACACAAATATCCATCGCGCAACTCTGCCGCGCACCCCGTGTTTACCCTCGCATTGGCCGCAAGGAACCACCGCGGCCAAGAAGGGGACAAACGGAAATATGAACACGACCAAAGCTACCATCATTCTGAGTGCGCTGCTCTCCGCGGGCATGGTGCTCGCGCAGGCGCCCATCACCAACCAGGATCCCGCCGGGCAAGCTTCGCAAGCGCAGCCGGGCAACAACCACCGCAACTTGGATCCCGCTCAGCAAGCCGATCATCTGGGCCAGCGGCTCGGGCTCACCTCCGACCAGGTGGCGCAGATCAAGCCTATCCTTGCTGACCGCTTCCAGAAGATGCAGAACCTCCGCGCCGACTCCTCGCTGAGCCAGCAGGATCGCCGCACCAAAGCGCACGCCATTATGCAGGACTCGAACAGCAAGATCGAAGCCCTGCTCAATGACACGCAAAAGCAGCAGTACGAACAGATGCTTGCGCAGCGCCGCAATCACCAGCACCGCTCTGCCCAGGCGCAACCCCAGGCGTAATTGGCGGGTTTGTGTCGGGACCAACCCAGGTCTCACCGGTGAGACCTGGGGAAGCGGTTTGCATCCGCTTCATGCTGCCTTTGTCGCAAGCTTCCTGTTGCGGCAATCGCGCCGGCCGCCGCCCTGCCCCGCGGCGGGCGGGTTCGGCCCCCGGCCTTCCCTGCTAATTGATCGTCTCGTCCTTCTCTTTTTGGAGCGTGTTGCTCAACAAAAGCATCTTGATCGGCAATCCGCCAACGGTTGGAGCAACATCGCGCACCAGGTTCTCATAACCGGTCACGGTATCGGGGTTGTTCCACACGCCGTTGGCTAGGATGAACGCGATCGTCGTCCCGTTGGGGTGCTTGCTCAGAATCACATCGACACCCCTGCCCGTAAAATAGCCATCTGATTGTAATTTTTCGCCTAACGCCTGCGCCGCAGCCTGCGTTGCCACGCCTTCGTATACCACGGTGTCCTTGCCAAAGTTGGCGCTGCCCACAATTGAGGACTTCTCTACGGTCTCGGCGGAGTTGTCGAGTTGCACCTGAACGGGAAGCCCGCCCACCGACGAAGCGACTTCGCGCACAATCTCGTCAAACGTGGCCATGGTCCCGGGCTGGTTCCAGGCGTTGTCCTTCACCACAAACGAAATCGTCGTGCCGCTGGTTTGCTTGTTCAGCAGCACCGTCACCCCCAGATCCTGGAAATATCCCTCGCTCTTCAGCGCGTTGCCGAGCGCTGTCGCCTGGTCCTGGGTCGCAAGGCCCGAGTAGACCACCTGGTCCTTGGTCCCGATGGTGACCGTGCCTCCGGGCTGATTCTGATTCTGATTCTGACTTTGATCGCCTTTTTTTCCATTCTGAACGTAGTGATAAACGGCGTAACCCAACCCGCCAAGAACGATCAGAATAATTACGACGACGAAAGAGGATGATTTTCTAGGCGGCGCCATCTGCGCATACTGCGGATACGGTGGATACGCCAATGGCGGCGGATACGGCGCCGGCGCCGGTGGGACCCGCGATACAGCCTGTGCCGTTGGGGCTTGCGGAAATGCATTCGCGGCAGGGACCGGGGCGCCTGCGGCAAGGCCCGGCGGGTTTCCAGCACCCAGGGAGGCCCCGCACCTCTCGCAGAATTTGTTATCCGGCCCGGACTGCGCGCCACATTGAGGGCAAAACATTGCGATTCTCCTGTTCTGAAGAAGGGATGCTGGGGGATTCTCTGCAAAGTATCATTTCGCAATCGGGAAAGTAAAGTGTTCCAGCAAAAAAGCGCGCAGCCTTAAAGCTGGCTCACCTTCAGGTGGAGCGACGCGAAATCCGGAGTGCCCAGCCCGCGCGCTGCGGCCATCTGCAGGTATGGCAGGTTTTCCGCATCGAGGTTCCAATACGCCTTGGCCGCATACGCATCGATGGCCACGGGGTCAGTGCCGGCGATGAGCGTTTTCTTTAGAACCACGTCCTCCAGATTGCCGCCCGTGGGTCCGTTGCGCAGCATGACGCGGTAGCAGTCCATGATCGTGAGCGTGGGTAGCATAAAACTGGCCAAGTCCGCCAAGCTCTGGTGGATCTGCTGGTGCAGCCGGTTGCGTTCACCGCCCAGAATGCCGTACCAGTTCTTCATGCCCAGAGTGGCGCCGGTGAGCGCGTGGTGCTTGGCGATGGGCAGGTTGATGACCTTGTCGGCCTCGAGAAATGGCGCGAAGACCGGCCAGTTCTTCAGCACCACCCCGCCCAGATCGACTTCGCGAAAATGATCCGCTTCGGGCAGCATCACCTCGGCGCCCTCAGTTCGCGCCGCGGCCTGAATGCCCGAGCGCTGGAAGCAACGCCGCGGCTCGTTGCAGCTCACGTCGGTCACAATCACGCGCCTAGCTCCCGCCTGCCAGCACTGCCGCACCACCTCGGCCACCAGTTCCGGATTGGTGTTTGCCGCTTGCTCCGGCGTGCGGTCCCATGCAATGTTCGGCTTCAACACCACCACGTCCTGCTTGCTGATGAACCGGCTCATGCCGCCCAGGTTCTGGAGCGCCTGCGCCGCGAGCGCGCGCGGCTCGCCGCTCTGAACAACCGTCATCTGCGGCCACTGCACGTCGGTTGCCACGCGATGATCGCGCCGCGCCTGCTCGGCCTGCTCCGGAATCGGTTTCCGGCTGCGCTCGCTCAGCCAAAGTCCGGCGCCCGCTGCGCCGGCGGCCACTCCGCCCACGCGCAGCAATTGCAGCAGTGCCTCGCGCCGCGTCATTGCGGGCGTGGCATGCGCCCCTTCCGCGTTGGACCTGTTCTCTGTGTCGTGTTCGCCGGCCATCGCCATTCTCTTCGCTCTGTCCTTCAGCTCTGCACTTCCACAACCTGGATGCGCTGCGGATCGCAGGTGCCCAGCCGGTGCGCGGCATCGGCAGCCGTAGCAATATAATCCGGCCTGCGCCCAACCGCCTCGAGCCTGGGCATGCCCACCTCCGCGCGTTTGCGCTCAATCATCTGCCAAGCCGTGCAGTCGATTGCCACCGGGTCGGCGCCCACAACCAGCGCTTTCGGATACCACAGCCGCTCGGGCCGAAAACCCGGACCTCCGTCGTACACCGACGTGATGGCATCCCCGATCGTGAAGCGCAGCTTCTCGCGCACCGCGGGAATCGCATTTACATCGGCCACGCCCGGATTGCAATTGTTCGCATGCAGCAGATACGGCCGATCGACGATCCCGTACATGTTTTTCATCGAGAATGTGATGCCCGCCATCTCGTGATCTTTCAGTATGGGCAGATTGATCACCATCGCACACTCTCGCGTAAGAATCTTCGCCAACTTCACCAGAGTGGGGCCACACGCAACGGGCGTCTCCTCGTAGCCGCTCTTATCGTTGCCATAGCATCGCACGCGGTTGGAATCGGTATTGACGCTAAGCCCACATGATCCAAGGCTCCACGTATCGCGCTCAAAGATGAGAATGTTCTCCGCGCGCACGCCGGCCTGCTGCAGGCTCTCGGCAACGGCCATCGCCAGCCCAGCATGTGTCGAGATGCCGCGCCCGCCCAGGCCGTTCACCTTCAGCCCAATCACCCGCCCGGCGAGCACGCTCGCGGGCACAATGCGCTTCCATGCTTCCGCCGGCTTGTCGCGGCCAGTCCAGGCGGCCAATGCCTTTTCGAGGAGATTCAGAACCTTCTGTTCGTCGAGAGCCGTAGTGGGACCATGCAATGAAGCATCGCGGGCAATCACGACCTTTGCTTTTTCGCCTGGGCGTGGCGGAAAACTGTGACTGGGCTTTCCGGCGAGAGCCCATTCCTCTGCCGCTCCAGAGGCGCCCAGCAGGACCGCGCTTGCGGCAGCATTTATCAGAAACTCTCTTCGGCTCTTCATCGCTTCCTACAGCCTCGCTTCCACTCCGCGCGCGAGCGCGATCAACGCCTGCTGCGTGCTCGGCGTATCTTCATAGGCCACGATGCGCACCAGGTATGGTCCCTTTCTGAAGACCACGCTTTGTGCGTACGCGATGCCTGCGTCTCCTAGCGAAGCCTTCTGGGCGTCGCCCGTTTGCCCCTTCTCGAAGATGGTGCGCGCGCCGGTTGCATCTCCCATCGTGTAGACGTCGACCACCGCCTCCACTTGGTTCTGATACTTATACTCGGAGGTCGACGCCAAGACCACGCCCGCGTGAATATACTCCTCGGCGTCGCCGTCGATGTACTGCCATAGATCCTTGGCCTCGAACGTGCGCGTATCGCCGGTCTTCTCCCACCCCGTCACCGCACCCGAGGCGGGAAACGGATTAGCGCTCCTGGTCTTGCATCCCACGCTTGCTGACAGAAACACGATCGCTAACATCGCAATCGCTCGGTTTCCTCGTAATGGCCCAAACATTCTCTATTTGTCTCCTTATTTCCGGTTCAGCAGTACCTGGCTGCCGGGGGAGCGGCTTTCGCCGATGCTCGTGACATAGACCGCGGGGTGCTCCTGCAGTGGACATGCATATTCGCAGGCGCCGCAGCCCACGCAGCGGCTGGGGTCGACGCGCGGCTGTTGCAGCGTCTTCGTCTTGCCCGCCGCGTCTACCACCTCCGCTGCCTCCAGGTAAATCGCCTTGGGCGACACCGGGCACCACTCCTCGCAAACGATGCAATCGGTGGCCATCGCCCAGGGCAGACATCGACCACGGTCATAGAACGCCGTGCCCAGCCGCACCGGCTGGTTCTGCGCCGCGCCCACGCCCACCACCCATCCCTTTTCCTTTGGCGTAATCTGCCAGATCGCACCCGTCGGGCAAACCTCAGAGCAGAGCACGCAGCTCGGTTCGCAGTAACCGATGCGAGGCACCAGCGTGGGCGACCACAAGCCTTCCAGGCCGGCCTCGTCGAGCGTCGGTTGCAACGCATTGTTCGGGCACACCTTCATGCATTCGCCACAGCGGATGCAGCGCGCCAGAAACTCCGGCTCATCCAGCGCACCCGGCGGCCGCAGCAGGCGTTCGTGGCGGCTCTTGCCCAGGCCCGTGTTCGCACGCAGCAGCGGTACTGCCGCCACGCCCGCAGCCAGCCCGGTGAGGGTGCGGCGGCGACCCAGGTCGGGCGACGCCACTTCTTTGTCTTTCCGGAAGAATTGGAATGCCAGCGCGTGATCGGGACAGCTGCCCACGCAGTTCATGCACATCAGGCACTCTGCCTTGCGCCACGGCGCGCTGCCGATGGGATCGTCGCCGCCCTGGCAATGGAGCAGGCAGCGATTGCAGTTGTTGCACTTTTCAGGATCCTTGTGCAACCCCAGCACCGACCACCGCGAGACCGTCCCCAGCAACGCACCCAGCGGGCAGATCGAGCGGCACCAAAGGCGCGTAACGCGAAGGCTCGCGAAGAGGATGAGCAGAAACAGAATCCCCAGCACGAGCCCCTGCGAAAAGTGCGGCTGGCGAAACTCAAGAACCAGCGCGTTCAACACCGCCTGAACTACTTGGCCAAATCCCTTGATCGCGGCTACGGGGCTGCTTTCAAGCGGCGCCAGCACGGCTCGCGCCGCATAGTTGAATGCCGGCAGAATCGAAAGCCCGATCGAACGCACCAGCACACTGAATGGATCGAGCCAGCCGATCGCCATCGAACCGAAGGCCGCAGCCACCAGACCGGCGATCAGCACAACATATTTAACGGTCTGCCAGCGTTTGTACCGGTTCGATTCGATCCGCTGCTTGCCGCGCTTCGACTCCGAAGGCATGTTGCCCACAAAGTGCTGCAGCGTGCCCATGGGGCAGATCCAGCCGCAGAAGAACCGGCCCAGAATGAGGGTGGGCAACAAAATGACCAGGCTCCAGAGCAGCCCGCGATACAGCGCGTGGCTCGCAAGCGCGTTGGTTATGGCAACCAGCGGGTCCCATTCGAAGAACAACCGCACCGGCCCGCGTACATGAATATCGCTGGTTGTGCCCGGCATGGCGTGCAGCGACGTAAAGATCAACAAGCCCAGGAAGAGCAGCAGAAAGAAGACCTGCGAATACCTGCGCCGTCGCTGCCATCTGGAGCCCGTCACACTCTCCTCCACGCGCCGCGGGAGCGCGGAGTTACATCCCACCATCATCAGCGTTGGAGGAGGGTCCAAACAGTGATGAGGATCACGATTTTCAGGTAACGGCCGCGCGAATAGGCCCAAAACCCGCACCGTCGGATAGGAAATGACCCGCACACACAGATGCACGATCGCGAACGGCTCTTATAAATGATTGATCAGCGAAGCGATACTGGCGGCGCCAAAACCGTTATCAATATTCACGACAGAAACATTGGGCGCGCAGGTATTCAGCATGCCCAGCAGCGCCGCCACGCCGCCCAGCGATGCGCCATAACCCACGCTGGTAGGAACGGCAATGACCGGTGCGCGCACCAGGCCGCCGACTACCGTCGGGAGCGCGCCTTCCATGCCCGCGCACACAATCAGCACGCGCGCGGAGTTGAGCGTGTGCTGTGCGGCCAACAGGCGATGAATTCCGGCTACGCCCACGTCGGCGACAAGCTCCACAGTGTTGCCCATCAGCCGCGCGGTCACTGCGGCCTCCTCGGCTACCGGCAAATCGCTGGTTCCCGCGCATACCACACCGATGGTTCCCTTGCCTGCCTCCGGCTCGGTTTGCTTGAGTGTGATCACCCGCGCCGTCTCGTGAAACTCGGCGCGCGCTTCCGTCGCCCCCACCGCCTCGTACATCTCACGCGAAGCGCGCGTCGCCAGCACGTTGCCCCCGGCTCCCGCCATGCCCGCAAAGATCGCTGCCACCTGCGCCGGAGTCTTGCTGCCGGCAAAGATCACCTCGGGCATGCCTGTGCGCAGCGCGCGATGATGGTCGAGCTTGGCGAAGCCCAGGTCCTCGAAGGGCAGGTTGCGCAGCCGCTCCAGCGCGTCGGCCACGCTGGCCGACCCCGAGCGCACTTCGTTCAACAAGGCTTCAATCTGTGAGCGATCCATCAGCGGCCTTTCTTCTCCGGTGAGGGCTGCGTTGTGGCCCACGCCCGCATCGCCTCCTGCATCACCTGCTTCAGCGGAACGCCATTCTCGCGAGCCAGATTGCGGCACACCTCGAATTCCGGCGATGCGTTGGCTACTTCACCCGAAGGCCAGCGCGCAATTTTCATCCGCACCCTGCCCCACTGCGTTCGCACATCGGCGAACTCGCGCGCCAGGGCCAGCTTGTTCTCCAGCCGCCAGCGCAGCCCGATGGTCGTGGTTTCGCGCAGCAGCAAATCGCGCAGCGCAGGCATAAGGTCGGGGCTTGAGAGCACGGTCATCTGCACACCCGTCCGTCCCTTCTTCATCTGCACCGCCGCGCGGTAAACATCCCACGCTCCGGCTTCCAGCAGCAGTTCGCTCACATAGGCAAGCAACTGCGGGTTGGCATCGTCAATCACGGTCTCTATCACCGCGATTGGCTCGGTGACGGAAGTCTCATCCACCGATTCGCCCAGCAGCAGGCGCAGCAGGTTCGGCTCGCCCGGCGTATCGCGCCCCCCCGCACCGTAGCCGCGCGCAGTCACGCGCATCATGGGCAGCGGACCATATTCGACGTCCAGCATGCGCAGCATCGCGGCGCCGGTCGGCGTCACACGCTCCATCGGAGGTCCCGCAGCGTATACCGGCGCGTCGTCAAGCAGCGCCAGAGTGGCCGGTGCGGGCACAGGAAGCGTGCCGTGAGCGCACTGCACCGTTCCGCTGCCCACGTTCAAAGACGACGCCATCCAGCGGTCGATGCCCAGCGCCTCGCATCCCGCTGCCGCGCACACAATATCGACAATCGTGTCAATTGCGCCCACCTCGTGAAAGTGGACCTGCTCGATGGGAATCGAGTGAATCGCCCCCTCCGCCTCGCCCAGAAGTTGAAAGGCGCGCGATGCGCGCTGCTTGACCCCTTCGCCCAGCGGCGCGGCCCGAATCATGCCCAGAATCGTGGACAACGACCGATGTGGCGCGTGGATGTGCTCGTGCAAATGATGCCCTGACTCGTGCTCGTGATGTTCGTGCGGGTGCGAATGTCGGTGCGCGCTCTCTGTTCGCGCGTCCCTAGTCCCTAGCCCCTCTTCCCTGTCTTCCGTTCCCTGTTCCCTGTTTCCTGTTGCCTGTATTACATCGACCTTGATCCCCGCCAGCCCCCCGCGGCTCACTTTGCGCATTTCCAGCCCCGCGCCGATATTTAACGCCGACGCCGTATCCGCAAGCAGGCTGAAGGGCACGCCGGCATCCACCAGCGCACCCAGCAGCATGTCGCCGCTGATGCCGGAAAAGCACTCCAGATAGCCGATTCGCATCGCTTTGAGATTGTAAATTGCCGGGGGTCGGCCTATCAGAAAGGAGGCCCACGAACCGCTTCAATTCTCGCTCGGCTTCTCAATGTGATCCACCACGATATTGATGCCCTCCGCCTTGGCCGCCTTCACTTCAAGTCCGAGATGATCAATCGGCCAATTATTCATCTGGTCGTCGTAGTCCCAGGAATCGCGGTCGGGCCCGAGCATCATAAAGTCGTATCGCCCGGCAAGGTTCGTCATGTTCTGCACGGGGAGATCGAGCCCGCCCAGGAACTCGGCCAGGTCGTCCATCGTCGCGAGGGTTGTGGATGCCGCCGCTGGCAAGCTTCATGCCCTTTGGCCAATCGTGTGACGGTTCGGAGGTTAAGAGCGTCGGTGTAAGTTTTGGCCCTCTCCTGCCCACTACCAGGTTGTAAACAGGGATCTCTGTCTCTTCCTCGTGAACTGCAAGGTGAAAGCGATCTTTTAAGAGATTCCGCAGCGCCAACTTGAACAATCTGCAGTCGCTTCCCTGACTCTGCCATGCCGCCAAATCCTCTTCCGCGACGCGCGCATCGATCTGATACCAGTCATTCGCCCAATTGGGCAGCTTTAGTACTTTTGAGACGCCTCCTGCCCCCAAAAGCGCAACCCTCGGACGCTCAGGAGCATATGCGATCTTGACTAATTCGGCGGCCGTAGCAGGCGAATTGAAGCCGATAGGCGTCGGAGCGAAACTGAAGAAGCCGGGCGGTCCCTTGAGAGGATGAATGGACGCAACCACAAATTGAACATCGGCGGTGGAAGCGTTGCCGTTCCCCGCAGGGGATAATTGAGCGCCTTGGACGCATTGCGCCGCGGAAGGTAGCGCGCAAAGCATCAACCCGATTGTCAAACGCAGCGTCCTTAAAACGAAATCATGTGGCATCTTGCTGATTCCACGTGCCATTCTTGGCTTTCTCTACGGCGATCGTGGAGAAGACTTGGCTACGCGCCCTTCCGCGCCAGCACTTCCGCCGGCAGAACCGCGTTCATCGACCCTGAGCGGAAGCCGGCGCAATCGAGCGTGACGTATTTGAACCCGGCCTGCTTTAACGCTGCGGTGATCCCATCCAGCATCTCCATCGTCAGCGCGCGGGGCAGCTCGTCGCGGGCAATCTCCACACGTGCCAGCTCACCGTGATGGCGCACACGGAATTCGCGAAAGCCCAATTGCCGCAGGCTCTCTTCGCCACGCTCCACCTGCTCCAGCACCTCGCGCGTCACCGCGCGCCCGTACTCCACGCGCGACGAGAGGCACGGCGCCGCCGGACGATCCCAGACCGGGTAGCCGGCAGCCTTGGCCAGGGCACGCACCTCCAGCTTGGTCATCCCCGCCTCTGCAAGCGGTGCCAGCACGGCGTGCTCCTCCGCCGCCCGCTGCCCAGGCCGAAAATCCCGCGTGTCGTCGGCATTCATCCCATAGGCGATGTGCTCGAAGCCGTGCTTCGCGCGCAGCTGCTCCATCACCGAGAAAAGCTCGTCCTTGCAATGGAAGCAGCGGTCGGCATCGTTGCGCGCGTACTCGGGCCGATCCAGTTCCTCGGTGGCGATCACCTGGAGCGGAATGGCGAGCGACGCTGCAAAAGCAACCGCCTGTTCCATGTCGCGCCGCGCCAGCGAGGGCGAATCGGCCAGCACCGCAAGCATGCGCGAGCCCAGCACGCGATGCGCCGTTGCGGCCAGAAACGCCGAATCCACCCCGCCCGAATAGGCCACCATCAAGTTGCCCAGCTGGGCAAGGCGAGCTTCGAGCTCGCGCAGCTTCCGGTCGCTGTTGTGATCGCCGGGCTTCGCGGTTGCAGCCATGCCCCGATTATAGCGTCGGGCGATTTTAGGCGCCTCGCATGTTCGTTCTTCGGCGGGCTGCGGAGTCCAGGCTGAGAGATGGCGTCAAATTGAGATGAGCAGGGGCTAAGCCCATATCCCTATTCCGACATCTGCGGCCCGGCTTAAGTCACCCCACGGACGAAAACCTGTCCGTGGGGGCCCCGATAGGCCGTGCCCCTTGTTCCAAGACCTGGTAGCTGTGCGGCCGGGCTCCATTACGAAGCCTGCATCGCCTGAGTTTTTGCAGCTCGCTATGGCTTCGAGGCTCCGGGAACGATGCGCGACTCAGACCGAAGCAGGAGGTACTTGGTGAACGAAACATCATTCAGGAAGGTCTGATAGGGAACCGGCGTGTGCAGCGTATTTGCATACTCGAAGGTATCGAAGTATCGAAGCATTGCCACGCCTCGCACGGGACAGACGTAGCTCACTCTGCCGATCTCGGTGGGAGAAAACTCGACGAGAATCGACGATTCGTCGACGAATCCCGGCTCGCTGCTGCTGGCCAGGATCGTGATTCGCCAGATCGATCCGTCCACCGCGTTGATGGCCACTTCACCGTGATACGCGGGGTGCTCGTGCTGTCGGTCGGGGGCATCGTACCCAAAGTGCGATCTCTCGCCCGGCACGGAATAGCGGAAGACAGCCAGGGGCCCCGCTGCACCCTGTTCCCAATGGTCCCAGATCAACTTGTCCGGCTCGATGTCGACCAGGAAAAGCTCCAGAACCGACCCGAACTCGCCAACGGTTGTCATAAGCAGGTTGGAAGAAGTCGCGCCGCTGTTGGCCGCGGAATCGGCCTCTTCGAATCCGCCCCGATAGGCGACTTGCTGGGCGGCAGTTCCCAGCCAGAATAATTGCGGTTCGCCGCCGTGGCCTGAGGTGCCCGGACCCAGGGCCTTCCATTCGAACTTTGGTCCCCGCTGCTTCTGCATCAGGCTGTTCGTCAGTTGCGCTGAGTCAAGCTTCTCCTCGGTTCCAACGGCAAACGCTGACGTAGTGCGCAACGCAAAGAAATTTGGCATCCCCCGAAGCGTTTGCCTCACATACTCCGTGGTCCGCGCCACCATCTGCTGCTGGGCCGCCGTGTCTGGAACCGCCAATGCAGGACGCTCCGCCGCAGGAGGATCAAGAAACGCGGAAGCGTCTACGACTGCCATCAAAGCTTCCCGCGCGCGATCGCCTTTAAGCCCGGACTCCCATTTCGCGAGCCAGGCCGAATTGGCGCGTTCGGTGAGTTTCAGCCCTGTGATCTCACTGGCGGCCTTGCCGTCGCGCTCCTGGCGCAGGCGCGCAAGCATCTGATCCAGCTCGCTCACGGTCACATTGGTTGCCGCCAGCCCACTCGCGGCTTGCGCTCCGGCAATCGCAATCAGAAGAAGGAGGCACGCAAGTTTTCGCATTCGTTCCTCCTTCGCAAGGACTCATTATAGCGATATCGAAATTCGCCTACTCCGCGCCCCGCTCGCAGCCGACAGAGTCCATCGCGCGCCTCCTCATCGGCTTTCACATTGACGGCCCCGCCTGCGGGCAATAGCTTTGAAGAGAGCGATTGAACTGAATTGGGTTGCCGCAAAAGAAGGAGTATGGATGCTCTTGAGGGTCTTCCCCCGCTTTGGGCCCCGTTTCTTGATTTCCATGCTGTTATTGGCCGCATGGAGCGCCGCCCAGGCCCAGGATCTGAAGAATTTTGAGCAGAAGATTACCGTCAAAGTGCTTCCCAACGGGCTCACGCTCATCCTTTGCGAGCGCCACCAGGCGCCGGTCTTCAGCTACACCACGTTTGTCGACGCCGGCGATGTCAACGACCCCTCTGGCGAGAGCGGCCTGGCGCACATGTTTGAGCATTTGGCCTTCAAGGGCACGCGTGAAATCGGAACCAGCGATTACGCGGCCGAAAATGTCGCCCTCGAAAAAGTAGAGGCGGCTAACGACGCCCTCGAAGCCGAGGAGCTGAAACCCGTGGGCCGCGACGAGAAAAAGGTCGATGAATTGAAGAAGGCGTTTGAGGATGCACAGGCCGAGGCGGAAAAATTCGTCATTCCCAATCAGTTCACTGAGATCGCGCAAGTAAATGGCGCGCACGAACTCAACGCCGAAACCAGCCTCGATGACACGCAGTTCTTCTGGTCGATGCCCGAAAATCGCCTGGAGCTTTGGGCATATTTGGAAAGCAGCCGCCTCGCCGACACCGTTCCGCGCGAGTTTTACAAGGAACGCGACGTGGTGCTGGAGGAGAGGCGCATGCGCGTCGACTCCGATCCCATAGGCAGCCTGCTCGAGCAATTCGTCGCAACTGCCTACGTCGCGCACAACTACAAGCGCAGCTCCATTGGATGGCCGAGTGAGGTCAGCCAGATCACGGCCAACGAAGCGATGGCCTTCCATCGCAAGTACTACGTCGCCGGCGACATCGTGGTGGCCATCGTGGGCGACGTCGATCCGAAGACAGAGCTGCCCATGCTCGAGAAATATTTCGGCCGCGTGCCCGCCGGACCCAAGCCTGAGGATATGACAACGGTTGAGCCGGAGCAGTTCGCCGAGAAGTCGGTGTTCTGGCGCATGCCGGAACAGCAGCCCTTCTATATCGAGGGCTATCACCGGCCCAGCTATCGCGACCCCGACGATGCCGTGTACGACGCCATCAGCGACATCCTGTCGAACGGGCACGTCTCGCGGCTCTATCGCAGCCTGGTGGAACAGCAGCAGATTGCGGCCGACGCGGAGGGGTTCAGCCCCTTTCCCGGCGACAAATATCCGAGCCTCTTCGCGTTTGATGCCGTACCGCTTCCCGGCCACACGCCGGCAGAGATGCGCGACGCCATTCACAAGGAGATTGAGAAGCTGAAGACCAGCGACGTGAGCGATGCCGAATTGCAGATGTACAAGACGCGCGCCCGCGCCGACCTGCTGCGCGGCCTTGCCGATAACCAGGGTCTGGCCAATTCTCTCGCCGAGTACCAGACGCGCTATGGCGATTGGCGGGAACTCTTTCAACAGTTGGACCGCGTCGACCGCGTGACCAAGGCCGACATTCGCCGCGTGGCCAACCAGGTATTTGTGGCCTCCAACCGCACCAGCGCGGAGATTGATACCGAAGCGCCGAGGCAGAGCGGGGATGGCCAATGACGAGCAACAGGTGTCAAGTGTCAGGTGTCAGGGGTCAGGGGTCTGGTTGCCGGTTCCATTGGTTGGCGGTTTGGCGAAAGAGTGGGGCCGCTGCGGGCAGGGTGCTGGCTGTCATCGCGCCGGCGCTGCTTCCTGCCCAGCAGGCCAAGCCGTGGGAGCAAATTCCGATTCCGAAGCTCCACGAGTTCCACCCACAGCAACCCAAACGCATTGAGCTCAAGAATGGCATCGTGATCTTTCTCGAAGAGAATCACGAGTTGCCGTTCATCTATGGCTCGGTGCTCATTCCGGGCGGATCGCGCGACGAGACCCGGGCGAAAGCGGGGCTTGTCGGCCTCTATGGTGACGCGTGGCGCGCCAGCGGCACCGCCAAAATGGACGGCGATGCCATGGACGACTTCCTCGAGGCCAGGGCCGCGCATATTGAAACCGACGGCGACGACGATTCGACCTCGCTCTCGTGGGATTCGCTCAAAGGCGATGCCGACCAGGTGTTCTCTCTGGCCATGGACCTGCTGTTCCATCCCAAGTTCAGAGAAGAAAAGCTTCGTCTGGCGCAGCAGCAGGCCGCTACTGGAATTGTTCGCCGCAACGACGACGAGGGCGATATCGCCGAGCGCGAATCGGCCAAACTGGTCTATGGAGTCGACAGTCCATATACTCGTCAGCCGGAACTGGCCACCGTCAGCACAGTTACCCTGGCCGATCTTCAGGCTTGGCACGACCGAACACAGAAGGGCAAGCTCATCGTCGGCATCAGCGGCGACTTTGATGCCGCCGCCATGGAAGCCAAGGTGCGCGCGGTCTTTGAGAGCTTGCCGCAAGTCACGCCGGAGCCGCCGCGGCACGATCAGTTTCCCGGCCCCGCTCCCGGCGTCTATTTCATCAACAAAGACAATGTGAACCAGTCGAACGTGCAAATCGTCGGCATCGGCATCGACCGCCGCAACCCCGACGTGCCGGCCATCGCCGTCTTGAACGATATCCTGGGTGCGGATTTCGTCGGCCGCCTCTTCCAGAAGGTTCGCACGCAGATGGGATTGGCGTATGCTGTCGGCGGAGGCTTCCAGTTGCCCTACGATCATCCGGGTGCCTTCGATGTGGAAGTCCTCACCAAGAGCGTGACCACCGTGGATGCGACCAAAGCCGCCCTGGATGAGATTGCGGGCATGAACACGACGCCCTTCACCGAGGCTGAGCTGAAACGCGCCAAAGACGACATCCTCAACTCATTCCTCTTCCGCTACGACACTCCCGACAAAGTCCTGGCTGAGCGCGAACGGCTCGAATTCTATGGCTACCCGGCCGACTATCTCGAATCCTATCGCACGGCGCTTGAAGAAGTGACGCTCGCCGACGTGACCGCAGCGGCGAAGAAATACGTTCATCCCGATAAGCTCGCGGTGCTGGTGGTGGGCAACAGACCTGAGCTCAAAACCCCGCTCGATGCGATCGGCATGGGCGCGCCGAAGACCATCGACATCACCATTCCCATGCCGGCGGGCGCGGCGACTCAGCAAGTCGCCACCGCAAACTGAAACGGGAGAGTCGCATGTTCGAAAGCTATACCGAAAAAGCACGGCGCGTGATCTTCTTCGCACGCTATGAGGCCAGCCAGTTCGGCTCGCCAAGCATTGAGACGGAACATCTGCTGCTCGGGCTGCTGCGCGAAAACAAGGCGCTGACCAATCGCTTCCTGAGCACGCACGGCGTCGTGGGGTCCATCCAGGAGCAAATCAAAGAGCACACCGTCATCCGTGAGAAAGTTTCGACCAGTGTCGACCTGCCCATCTCGAACGAGGGCAAACGGGTGCTTGCCTATGCGGCAGAAGAGTCAGTGCGCTTGGGGCACAAACACATCGGCACCAAACACCTGTTGCTCGGCCTCTTACGTGAAGAAAAATGCTTTGCCGCGCAGCTCCTTCATGAACGCGGCCTCAAACTCGACGAGGTTCGAGACGAACTGGCGCGCTTGATCCAGGAGAGTGACATGGAAACCAAGACAAGGCAGATGCGAGAGCAAGGGCTTTTCAGGCTCCTCCGCGAGGGCGTTACCATCGACCGTCCCGAAACCTGTGTCATCGATTCCGAGGTGCAGGTGGGCGCGGAGACGGTTATCGAGCCCTTCGTTCAGCTCTTGGGCCGCACGCGCGTGGGCAGCGGCTGCCGCATCCGCTCCTTCTCAGTCATTGAGAACTGCTCGCTGGGCAACGGCGTGCTCATCCGGCAGAGTTGCGTGCTCGAGGATTCCACCATCGCCGACGGAGCGCAGATCGGCCCCTTCGCGCACCTGCGCCCCGGAAGCGAGATCGGCGAGAACGCGCACGTCGGCAACTTTGTCGAAACCAAAAAGGCGCGGCTCGGCAAAGGCGCAAAGGCCAACCATCTCACCTACCTCGGCGACGCGGAAATCGGCGAAGGATCCAACATCGGCGCCGGTACCATCACCTGCAACTACGACGGCGTGAACAAGCACGTCACCCGCATCGGCAAAGGCGCCTTCGTGGGCAGCGACACCACGCTGGTGGCGCCCCTCAGCGTCGGCGACGGCGCCTACATCGGCGCCGGCTCCTGCATCACCAAGGACGTTCCGGCCGACTCTCTCGCCGTGGCGCGGGGGCGGCAGATCACCAAAGAGGGATGGGCCGCGGCGCGGCGCGCCCGCCGCACCACCGGCAAATCCTGAACATCCCCCGCCTTTTCTCGCATTTCCGTCGTCGATTTCGGCCCGGTTTTCCTCTCACCAGAAAGTGGAATATACGGCCAAGGTTCGAGGCAGCGCCCTGCCACGCCCGGACCATTGAGACGCATTGGCGATGGTGGTAGCCTCATACAGAGAGCACGGACTAGCCGCACTCGCATACTCGGCTGCGGCAAGCCGGCTCGTCCGTTTTCTTGGGTTTTCCGGGGCCCTTTGAGCCCCTCGCATCGGCTCAGAAGGGCGCCGGGTGTGAGCGATCCTGCTGAGTGCTTTTTCGGAGCACAAACCAGCGTTTGTGCAACCGTTTGATTGCCTGGCGCGTAACTCAAAGGGAAGTACGGAATTCGCTGCTCGGCCGCAGCATGGCAGCGGTGATTGCAGCCATTGAGTTGTAAGACGATCGCGGCAATGCGGGAACGAAATCGGCTTGTCGGCAGTGAAGCGAAGCGCAAGAACAACGGAGGCGGTCTTTTGGCGTTGAAGTTGGAATCCAGGAAGACTCTCGACCTTGTAGGCAATGCCCGCAGCGAAGCCTCGGCACGCGCCCGCAAGCCGGCGCGTATTCTTGTGGTCGACGATGAAGCCCCCGTGCGCTCCATGATGTCGTCAGCTCTCGAGCGCCAGGGCTACACCGTCGAGCAGGCCGATGGCGGCCGCGAGGCGCTCGAAGCCCTTGAGATGAACACCTTCAACCTCGTGCTCACCGACATCGTCATGCAGGACGTGAATGGGATCGCGCTTCTCGAGCGCATCCACGCCCTGCAGCCCAATCTCCCCGTGGTCATGGTCACGGCCGTTCACGACATCAGCGTGGCCATCGACTCCATGCGCCGCGGCGCCTACGATTATCTTCTCAAGCCCTTTGAGCGCGAGCAGTTGTTGAGCACCGTGGAGCGCGCCCTCTGCCATCGCCAGGCCCTCGAGGAGACGCAGAGCTACCATCAAAGCCTCGAGGAAATGGTGCGGGCCAGGACCGAGATGTTGCGCCATGCCATGGAGGATCTCGAGCACTCCTACGACGTGACGCTCGAGGCGCTGGGCGACGCGCTCGACCTCAAGGACTCTGAAACCGAGGGTCACTCCAAGCGTGTAACCGCCTACGCCATTGCGCTGGCGCGCGCCATGGGTATCCCTCCCGACGAGATCAAGATCATCGCGCGCGGCGCCTTCCTGCACGACATCGGCAAGATGGCCATCCCCGACGATATCTTGCGCAAGCCCGGCAAGCTCGACCGTGAAGAACAGGAGTTGATGCGCGAGCACTGCGCGCGCGGCTACCACATGCTGCGCAAGATTCCCTTTCTCGCGGGCGCCGCTGAAATCGTCTTCTGCCACCAGGAGCACTACGACGGCAACGGCTATCCCAATGGCCTCAGCGGTCACGAAATCCCCATCGGGGCGCGCATTTTTGCCGTTGCCGACACCCTCGATGCCATCACCAGCGACCGCCCCTACCGCAAGGCTCGCGGCTTCGATGCCGCGCGCGAAGAGATTCTGCGCTGCTCCGGAACACAGTTCGACCCCGCCGTGGTCGAGGTCTTCCTCAAGATTCCCAACGAGCTTTGGCAGGAGTTGCGCTCCGAAATCAGCGGCCAGAACAAGCGCTTCTCCACCTTCGAAATGGCCCGCGCCTCCGGCACATAACGCGGGGGGGACCATGGGCCTTTTGGACCCGACGGCGAATCAACCCCCAGCCCGCTTCTCCAGGCCCAAAAAGGTAGCCCCAGCGCAAGCCTGGGGTGCAATGAATTCGCGTCCCGCGCCCAGCCCGCTTCAGCAGGCGAAAGAAGCCGCCAAAGCCATCGCGCCGCAATTATCATCAAAGCGAGAGCGGGCCCTCACTCCCCAAGGAGTTCACCCATGAACCGACTTTCCCCTGAAGAAGCTCGATCGCGCGTGGCCAGGCTGCCCGGCTGGCAAATCGAAGCTGGCCTGATTGCGAAAACCTTTCAATTCAAGGACTTCGTAGCCTCGCTCCATTTCGTCAACCGCCTGGGAGAAGCCGCTGAGGCCGCCGGCCACCACCCCGACATCGACATCCGTTACAACCGCGTCCGCCTCAGCTTGACCACCCACGACGCCGGAGGCCTCACCGAAAAGGATTTCGATCTCGCCGCCCGCGCCGACAAGCTCGCCAAATAACAAGAGCCCCAAACACGGCGAAGGACCTGCATTTGCGATTTGTGGGGAACCCGTTACGACAACCACGTTTCCGGCGGTGGGTAGCGGCTGCAGTCCACCGGAGGTCGTCAAGGCGGTTCCCTTCCGCATGATGGGTTCTCCCCGCAACGACCAGATTTGCACGAGCCACGTCGAACGGCAGAACATGTCGATCAGGATGGCAATGCGCCGCATGACGCGGCTAACAAACGCTTTCTCAAAGAAGTGGGAGAATCTCGAAGCCGCGTATGCGCTCTGGTTCGCCTATTACAACTGGTGCCGGAGGCACCAGACGCTAGGAATGACCCCGGCGATGAAGCACAGATTGACCGGTCACGTGTGGTCGATTAGTGAGTTGCTCGGCGTATGATGGCCGCACGGAGGAGGGTATACATGACAAAACAACGGATGGCGGAAGACATTGAAAGGACGATGAGGGAGTTAAAAGAACACATCACCGCTTTGAAGGCTGCTCTTCCGAAGATGATGGGTTCTCTTCAATTGTCCCTGCTGGAATCTTCGGTCCAAGTCGAGCTAACTCGGGTCCGATCCGATCCATCATATCTGCAATCCGTTGCTCAAGTAGAGCGAGATATTTACGGTGCCAATGAAGAGGGAGAGCTGATTCGGATTCTGTATCGTGAAGGGCTGGAGAAGACGAATGTTCCGATGGATTAGTATTTGCTTGCGTTGTGTAAACCTCATGCGATGATGTCGCTACAGAGATTCGCCACACCGGAGACCCGCCCTGGCAGGCGGGTTTTCTATTTGTCCAGACTATACCTCAGTGTTCGGTATTCACGTCAACTGCGTTTGGGATATTCACATCGATTGGTGCTGTGAGATCGGCGTCAATCCCTCCCAGAGATTGGGTCACCGTGACAAGGCTCCTGTTGATGCCGCGTAGCTCTGCCCAATTTACCAGTAGCCCGACCGCGATCAAGAGCAGAAGGACATGAGTAAGTGTCACCGGTTTAACCGCGTCAAGGAGTCTACCCATGGTTCACCTCAGCAAGAACCATACCATCTAAAGCACGAATCTTGTGGCGGCGGCGTTGAATTGCGGAGAGAATTAGAGAGGGAGCACTGATCCAATGGCCAAGTGTGAAAGAACATCGGGAAAGGTCGCACGATACGCGGCGGGACTGATGAAGGATCGCAGGAAAAAGGTTCGGAGTACCGCAGCCTCAGCGTTGCGGGCGCGTCGGCGGTCCCGTGACTGATCTCAAATTGGTCCTGGTCGAACGGCTCGACTCGCGCCGGGGGGAAGGATGGGTGCGTGTTACCGAGCTAGAAAGCGCCGTCACCCATTGCCGGTCGGTTGGTTGGGTCATTGCCAAAGATGCCGAATCCTTAACTTCAGCTGGTCACCTGGGCGAGAATCCGGCGCAGTACTGCGGGGATGTGACGATCCCCCGGCGAGCCATGCGAAAGATCATCCCCTTAGCCGTCCCTTCTTAACCTCCCCCCTGACCCCGCAAAAATCCGTGGCAGGATAGCCTCATTGGGGCGGCAACGCAGTAAACAGCCACTACCCGGCGGTGTGTAGTGTCTGAAATAACTTTTAAGACACTACCCGGCGGTGGTAGTGTCCTATAGGACAGTACCCCCGGCGGTGCCTGCGCGCAGATACTACCGAAATCTGAATATTTATCAAAAATGTCGCTTCTTGGGACGCTTTTCCTCAGCTTTTCCACAGATCCCAGCCGCGTTGCTTTGACAGATTTCTTCACCGAAAAGGTGCTCTTCGATCTCTCGATTCACCTCAGATTGTGTGCGGGAACAGGGTTTTTCTCCAATAATCGACTGATAATAAATGAGTTGAATCCTATCCCAATCAAAGCGTGAACCCGCAAGATCTCGCGTCGAGCTCCCAATTCCCAGCTTCAAGTTGAGCCTAAATTAGATGCATTTTCCTGCGATGAGATGACGGAAACGCCCCAAAATAAATTTTGATTTTTGTATTTGCATTTTCCCCAATCTATGCTAACGTGTATTTATTCCGGTTGTGGAGACGGTTCTCCAAACCGGAAGTAGTTTGCGTCACTGGCCTCCCGGCACGAACAGCGTTAACGTTCGTGCCGTCTTTTTGTCTGGGCACTTTTCTGCGTCCTTCTATTCCCGGCCCCCTATCCATCTGGGTTTTGGTTCTTGTCTTTCTGTTCCCTAGGCTTGCCGCTGCCATTTGTCCCCCTGCCGGGCTCCCTTGCTCCCGAATTCTGCCCTACTATACAGACTGAGGCTGTTCATGAAGCATCCGTTTGCAACCCGTTGGGCGTTGGGGTTCGCCGTTTTCGCGCTCACCGCGGCAAGTTATGCGCAGTGGTCCAACCCGGCTGACGACGTGCCCGCTTACCACCCCTCGGCCCCGCTCAACATTCATTCCATTCCGCCCATCCTCCACGGCGCCCAGCTCACGGGCCCGAACTTCCGCTATCACTGGCAGGTACGCGCCTACCAGTTAGCCGCGCAGATTCCGGGCGTTATCTACCAATTGCCCTGCAATTGCCGCTGCGACCGCGCCCTGGGCCATACCAGCCTGCACAGTTGTTATGAAAACACCCACTCCACCGAGTGTGACGTATGCGCTGCCGAAGGCTTTTACGCCTACTACAAGACCAAGGCGGGCTGGACTCCTGCCCAGATCCGTGCCGGCATCGCGCGCCACGAGTACGAGTCCATCGACCTCGAAAAGCAGTAGCTCAGGTTGAACCGGTTCTGCCGGGCCGGTTCGACCAGCTTGAGCTCTCCACCCGTTTTCACGGGAAAGGCGCGGACGTGCCCTTGTTCCTTGGATTCAAGCTCCGCGTTACAGGCGATTACCTGGGCAACAGCCATGCGCCTGCCTCGCAGTATTCGCCGTCTCACTACCGCGTTGGCGCGGGTCTAGCTTTTCACTTCTAGCCCGGTCTTCGGTCTTTTGGCGCGCCGCGACGCTCGGCAAACCCGTTTCGACGTAAAATAGAAGCATGCAGCACGAGCCAGTTGGCCCGCGCTCGCACCCGCAGCGGCGGCCGGTCATCCAACGAGCAGCCGCGCAACATTGGGGGCGTCACGGTTTCGACGGGATCGCTTGCGGCATGGGAGGCATGTCGGGGTGTGGGCACCCGTAATCGCCTGCAAAACAAAAGTTGCCAACGACAATCTGGCACTTGCTGCTTAATTAACTAAGCAGCCGTTCGCCGCGGCTTTGCCTGTGGGCTGCGAGCGGGCGTCGCACAGCAGGCTGGCGGTTGCGGCTCGGTCCGTGTTGTAACCGCGAGATCATCGGACTAGTTCCCGGCGCATCTTGTCCGTTCTTAAGCGTCGTGGAGCGAAACCAAAATCGAATCGGACACAGCATGGAATCTCCCGGCTGACAACGATTTCGGACGCGGGTTCGACTCCCGCCGCCTCCACCAGCCTTCGCCCTCTTCGAGAGGGCTGCGGCAGGGCATGCCGATACTCGAAGGCTGTCGCGCCGGAGCCTTGGCGGAGGCGGACACATCATGAAATACGTCTACATCCTTCAGAGCCTCGCTGCAGGCGGCCATTTCTATGCTGGGATCACAGACGGCCTGGACGCCAGACCTTCGAAGCACAATGCCGGCGCTGTACCACACGCGTCAAAGTTTCGACCGTGGGCATCAAGAGCTATGCCGCGCTGGAAGATGAGGCGCGCGCCATCGCCTTCGAGACGTATTTGAAGTCCGGATCGGGGCGCGCTTTTGCGAAATCACGGGTGTGGAAGCGTGCGGACGTGCGCGGTTTCGCAGAGTCAGAAACTGCGCAAAGTGAATCGCAGCAGCACGGAGATTGCCAATTGTCTCTGCGCCATCGCCGAAATGTCATCCTTTTGTAAAATCCGGCGGCATGGCTTCCGAATTGTCTTTGAATCGTTGACAATGCTGGCAGGAAGGCGAATGAGATATGGTAAATGCCATGGAATTGGCACCGGAAACGCAAAGCGGTGCGGCCCCCACTGTCATTCTGGGCACCATCCTGATTGTCGAGGACGATCCGCGCATGCAGCGGACTTTGGAGCGCACCTTTGCGCAGGAACATTACCTGACGGTGATTGCCGGCGACGGGCAGAGCGGTCTCGATCTGTTCCGCAACGAACATCCGCTCGCCGTTGTGCTTGACCTGATTCTTCCCAATATCTCAGGCCGTGAGTTGTGCCGCATGTTCAAGGAAATCTCGAGCGAAACGCCCATCATCGTATTGAGCGCGATCAGCGACGTGGCAGACAAGGTCCTGCTACTCGAGCTCGGCGCCGACGACTACGTGACCAAGCCATTCAGCCCGCGCGAACTGACGGCGCGTGTGCAGGCAGCAATTCGCCGTCAGCGCAAGCCCTCCCAGCAGAGCAGCTATGGTTTCGGCGAGTGCAAAGTGGACTTCAAGAAGATGACGGTGTTGCGCGCGGGGAATCCGGTTGTACTCACGGCCCATGAATTCAAGCTCTTGAAGTTCTTCACAGAAAATGCCGAGCGCGTTCTCACCCGCGATGTGCTGCTGAACGAGGTGTGGGGATACAACTCTTATCCGACCACGCGCACCGTGGATAATCAGATTCTGAAGTTGCGCCAGAAGCTGGAACCGGATCCGGCAAACCCCAGGCATCTGCTGACGATCTACGGCGCAGGATACAAATTTGTCCCCTGATCAGATGCCCGACGGTCGCCCGGCGAGCGAACCTTTCGTGGGAAAAGGTTCGGTGCGCGAAAAACAAGGCCTGCGCACGCATATTCTGCTGGTGGTGGCGATGGCCATCATCATCGCTGTGGTCACCGGTCTCAGCCTGCTGCTCATCCGCGATCACCTGCACCAACAGGTGACAAACGACCTGTCGCAGGATCTTGATCATTCCGTGGTCGCGTTTCAGAATCTGCAGGCCGAGCGCCTGGGCGCGCTGGAGCGCGAAAACGAGTTGCTCTCCCGCCTGCCAACACTCAAGGCGCTGATGACGAGCGGCGACGATCTGACTATCCAAAATGAAGCCGCGGAGTTCTGGCGCCTGAGCGGGGCAGATCTTTTTGTGCTCACCGATCCCAGCGGCCGCATGGTCGCAGGCTACGCGAAAAGCGCCGTTGTTGACCAGGCACTTCGCCAGGGCGTGAAAGTGCTGCTGGCATCGCCGCAAAAGCACTACCTCATCGACGGCGGCTGGCTTTACGCGTGCTCATTGAGGCCCCTGTATTTCGGGAGCGATCAGGAAGGAACGCTGCTGGGCTACGTTGTCAGTGGGGTATCCATTGAGCGCACGGTGGGCGAAATCAGCCAGCCCGCCGGAGCCGAAGCCGCCTTCTTGAGTGGTGGACAGGTTGTGGCAAGCACCCTGGCCAAGGCCGATCAGGCGAGCCTGGCGCGTCAGTCAGGTTCACTTTCAGGGAGCAGCCAGGCGCCGGCATCGGTGATGCTTGTCGGCACACGATTCCTCTACGCGAAGGAAGATCTTTCTTCCGCAGCAACATCTCCGTTGCAACTGGTAGTGATGAAATCGTTCGAATCTGCTGATCGTACCATCAGCGACATCAACCGGATGGTGCTCATTGTCGGCTTGCTGGCGCTGGTTTCGGGTACTGCGTTAATGATGGTAGTTTCCCGCCTGGTGACGCTCCCGCTGGAAGAGCTTTCGCAAAGCGTTCGCGCGTTTGGGCTGGGCGATGTGAGGCACACTGTACCAAGTCACGGCACGCAGGAGGTGCGCGAACTCAGTGCTGCCTTTTCGCGAATGCGCAGCGCGATTCAGAAGGCCAACCAGGCAGTGCTCGAATCAGAGCGGCTGGCGACGATTGGCCGGATGGCGAGTTCGATATCGCACGACCTGCGGCACTATCTCGCGGCGATCTATGCCAACGCAGAGTTTCTCGCCTCCGACCGCTTCACGCCCAGGGAGCGTGCCGAAATCTCGGCCGAGATTCGGGCCGCGGTTGCCGGAACCACCGAGATGCTGGAGTCGCTGCTGATCTTCAGCCGCACCGGCGCCAGCATCAGGCACCAGCCCGAACTGATGGCAACACTTGTTGAAAGGGCGACCGCGCTGGTGCGAACCCACCCGGATGCAGATGGAGTTAGGCTGGTGACGAGCCTGGGAGACCCCTCGGAATCGGCCGCGGAGGTAGACGGCAAGCAGATTGAACGGGCCATTTCAAACCTACTTTTGAACGCCTGCCAATCGGCGCGCTCAGTGGGAGCCGCGGCCAAAGTTGCTGTAACGCTCGAGTCTCAGGATGGTCAAATCCTAGTCAACATAACCGACAACGGGCCCGGCGTTCCCCAAAACATTCGCAAAAGTCTCTTTGAACCGTTTGTGAGCGAGGGAAAGCAAAAAGGCACAGGCCTTGGCCTGACCCTGGCTCACTGCATAGCTCTGGAGCATGGAGGAGAAGTGGTTTTGCTCGCCAGCCGGCCGGGTGAAACGATCTTCCAGATGAAGGTGGCGCGTGCGCTTTCAATGCAGAACGGCACGGATGCAACAGCGCTTAGCCGCCAGGAACAGGTGAATCCCAGATGACAATGTGCGAACATGAGCGGATTTCAAATCCTGGCGTGAGAGGTTGGGACAGATTTGCGGCACTCACGCTGCTTGCCTTGGCAGCGGTTACGCTGGTCAAGGCGCAGGATGCAGGCCAGGTCGACGTCGCGCAAAAGGTGGCGCAACTGACAGACGCAATGACGCGTGCCCAGGAGCAGCTGGAGCGCACACAACGCGATCTGGCGGAAATGCATCGGCAGTTGATTGAATTGCAGCGCGAGATGGCGGCCAATGGGACTCTAGTCAGTGCGGTACCCGCTGCTGCTGCCAGTTCCTCCGCATCGGCCGCAGCAGTTGCCAAAGACTCCGCTACCTCGATGATGACTGCCATTGACGATTTGCGCGAGCGTCAGGCCATGCAGGAGTCGGAGATTGCGACGCAGGAACAAACCAAGGTCGAGAGCGAGTCGAAATACCCGGTGAAAGTGACCGGCATGTTGTTGATGAACGGCTTCAAGAACACTGGCGCGGTCGATACGGCTGCCACTCCATCGGTCGCGGTCGGAGGCTCCGGAAACGGGGGTGCAACCGTACGCCAAACGGTCCTCGGATTCGATGCTCGCGGGCCCCATTTGTTCGGAGCGCGCAGTTTTGCCGATCTTCGCGTCGACTTCTACGGCAGCCAGGCTGCAAGCGCGCCTACCACGAGCTATTCGGGATACCTGAACACAAACTCCGCGTTTTTGCGGCTACGCACTGCTCACGCCGGTCTCGACTGGGATCGTACGCAAGTCTTCTTCGCGCTTGATCACCCCATCATCAGTCCCGACACGCCGACGTCGCTCACGGCGACGGCCGTGCCGGCGCTCGCCTGGTCGGGAAATCTATGGACGTGGAATCCGCAGGCCGTGTTCACGCAAAACTTCTCGTCGCCGGGTTCCATCGGTCTGCAACTGCAGGCTGCCCTTATCGACGCGGGCGATGCACCGCTCACGCCGGCAGTTGCCCCTGCAACGGCGATCAACTACGTTCCGCCGACGAGCGCGGAACAAAGCTCCAAACCCGGAGTGGAAGCGCGCATCGCGCTGGTCGGCGCGGGGCAAGATGATGCTCGCATGCACGTTGGCGCAGGAGGCTACTTCGCCGAGCACAATAGCGCCCTGGGCCGAAACTACGATTCCTGGGCGTCGACACTGGATGCGCGGATGCCGCTTGTGGCGCGCCTCGAGCTTAGCGGCAACTTCTATCGCGGCGCGGCACTCGGCGGCCTCGGCGCAGGAGCCTACAAGGATTTCGCCTACAGCCCCAATCCCAATACCGGCGGTTACTATTTCCGCCCGCTGGACGACGCAGGAGGATGGGCCCAATTGAAGGAAAGAGCCACGCAGCGGCTCGAATTCAACGCCGCGTATGGAATGGATAATGTCGTCGCTGGGCAGTTGCGCCGCTATTACATTCAGGGCGGATCGATGATTCAGAATCTTGCCAGGAACCGCACCTTCACCGGTAACGTGATCTACAGCCCGAGCGCTTATTTGCTGTTCTCACTGGAATATCGGCGACTGTTGAGCGCGCCGGTCGAGGATGAAGGCGCAGCCAGCAACGTTATTGGCGTGGGCGCGGGGTATAGATTCTGATGGCTCCGAGTGTATCGTCGCGGTGGCTTCTTTGCGCTGCCTTGGCAGTGCCCGGGTTGGCGTGCGCGCAGGATCATCCTCCCGCGAAAGCAACCGCGGAGGTTCGCCTGCAGTTGGTTTCATCTCTGCCCGGAAACCACCGCGCGGTACCTGGCGTAGCCTGGCTCACACCGCTCGCGGGGACCGTGGTTCCGTCTTTTACTCCCCAGGAACACTACACGCTCCTGCAGAAAAACCGCAAGTTCATCCCGCATTTGCAGGTGGTTCCCGTGGGCGCCGTTGTCCAGTTTCCCAATGCCGATCCGTTCTATCACAACGTGTTTTCGCTCTTTGAGGGCAAGAAGTTTGACCTGGGCCTCTACGAAGCCGGATCGAGCAAGTCGGTTACCTTCCGGCGCGAAGGTGTTTCATATATTTTCTGCAATATTCATCCCGAAATGAGCGCCGTGATCCTGACGTTATCCACCCCGCTCTACGCCATGGCCGACTCCGGCGGCGCATTTTTGCTGCACGGAATTCCTCCAGGCGAGTACAAACTGCACGTCTGGGTTGAAGGGGTGCCTCAATCGGCCCTGGGGAGCCTGGAAAGAACCGTACACGTCTCCGGCCGCGATCTGGATCTGGGAACCGTCAGCGTGCCGATTGCGGAGCCGCATGACATGACCCATATGAATAAATTCGGCGATCCCTACGATACGAAAACGCAATCAACCTATTAGTGTCGCGCGCCTTCTCTTTCTGGTATCAGGCACCATGCATGGTGGGTCTGATTTAATGTAGAGAAGAGCTCCGTCACGCATAATGCACTTCACGATCGAAGCCAGCGTGGTTGCCGTTTTGCCTGGCGTTGAGTCTGCGACCATGAAAGGAAACGGTATGTACAAGATCGTATTGCTTCGCCATGGAGAAAGTGTTTGGAACAAGGAGAATCTCTTTACTGGATGGACTGACGTTGACCTTTCTGCGAAAGGCCTGCAAGAGGCCAAGCAGGCAGGCCTCACACTCAAGCAACAGGGATACACTTTCGACATGGTTTTCACATCGGTGTTGAAGCGAGCCATCCGCACTGCCTGGATTGCCCTGGATGAAATGGATCTCATGTGGATTCCGGTGCGACACGATTGGCGGCTCAACGAGAGGCACTACGGAGCATTGCAGGGGCTGAACAAGGCGCAAACGGCTGAGAAATACGGAGATCAGCAGGTGAAGCTCTGGCGCCGCAGCTACGATATTCGTCCGCCGGCGCTCACTGAATCGGATCCGCGTTTCCCAGGAAATGATCCCCGCTATAGCAAACTAAGCCAGCAGCTGCTTCCTTTAACCGAATGTCTCAAAGACACAGTGGAGCGCGTTCTGCCGTGCTGGCACGAACTGATTGCTCCCGCTATCCGGTCGGGCAAGCAGATTCTCATTGCGGCTCACGGCAACAGCCTCCGCGCGTTGGTGAAATTTCTCGAAGATATTCCCGATCAGGAAATCGTCGACTTGAACATTCCTACTGGAGTGCCGCTGGTGCAGGAACTGGATGACGCCCTGAAGTCAGTGAATCACTATTATCTGGGCGATCCCGCACAAATCGAGGCAGCAATTCACGGAGCCGCAAGCACGGGAAAGACTCGTTAACCTAGAGCTTCAGCGGGCGATCCGGCACACCTTTGCCGCCCCATTGTGAAACGGGCAAGGGAATGCCGTTGGCGATGCAGCCGGAAGCACGATCCAGTCGATGGAGAAGCGCTGGAGCGCGGCCAGGCGTTGCGCGTCGGTTTCACCGTTGAGCCCCGATTGCGCCTTCTGCGCCGCGTCCCACTCGCGGGCGAGTTGCGGAGCAATCGCCGCGATACCACCGTCCTTCGAGTAATCGGGCAACGCGCTACGCTCCGCAATGGCGCTGAAATACTGCGCGTCTTCACCCGGGTAGTTGATATATTGGGCATCCAGTGCAATGCGCGCGTCAGGCGGCGTGTTCTCACTGATCCAGGCAAAAGCCTGCTCCCAACCGTTGCGCGGCATATTCCACGGGAACTCGATGTGAGCCGATCGAGGAAACGTCCCTTGTTGCACAAAGAACATGCCGCCGCCAACACAAAGGAACAACGCCGCCGTCTGCCATCGCCTGGCGGTAAGGAGAAACTCGCCGGCGTATGCGCCCAGCACAAGAATCATGACCGCATAAATGGGAAGAAAGATGCGCAGCGGCTGCAATCGGGCGAGGTCGTAGGAAATTGACGATTCGCGAGCGAACAGAAGCGCGACCGCAATGGCGGTGGCGCCGGCCACAATGGATGCCAAAGCCATCCACCGCAAGCTCTCCCGCTGGTGCAGCCAGTTGAAGCGCGTCAACACCTGGAGTAGCACCAGCGGAGCAATGAGGCCGAAGATTTCATACCAGTGCCAGCTCCGCAGGAACCAGTAGGAACGGCTGCGCGCAGCCTCAATGTACTCGGGTGTTGCAAGCGCGCTCAGACGGAAGACGCATCCGGCAAGCAGAATCGCGAGAGCGCGCGATCCCGTAATACTCCAATTCCGCGCGGCACCTCTCAAGCGCGCGATGACAAAGAGCAGTACCAGCAATCCGGCGGTATATGCGGTCATGAGGGGGTGCACCAAGCCCGAGGCGATCACGCACAGCGCGCAGGCGAACCCGGAGCGCCAGAGCAGCGCCTTGCCGCGGCCGCTGGACTGGACAAGCTGGAGCATGGTCGCGATGGCAAAGAGTCCCAAAGGTGTGGAGATGCTGCGCGCGGTCAGGTAAGGGTCCATGAGGAGCAGCGAGGTTCCGGCAATGGGAAGAGTGATGGAAAGCGCGAGAATTGAAACCGCTCCGTAACGTGCACAGCGCGCCCCAAAGCAGCTCCCGGCGATGAGCCACCCTGCGAAAATCGCCGCCCAGAGACTGGCAACGTAGAGCATGAAGTTGACCCACGCAAGCGGGAGCCCGGACAGCCGAACCATCGCCGACAGGAGAGGCGCGAAAACTGAAAATCGCGTAAGGGCGAAGACAAATCCGGTCCAGGAAGGATAAAGGCCCGGGTGAATCGCCTTGAGGACGGCCGAAAAATACGGTCCGCCGTCCTCCGCGTAGGGGTGGTATCCGTGAATTCCCAATGCGATGATGGCGAGCGCGAGCGACGCCAGCGCGCCTTCAGCGGTGATGGAGGTGCTGCGTGACCGGCGCTGCGCCTTGGCCGGCACAACCAAAACGCTCTGCGAAGCAGTCACGGCGAATACGTAATTGGGTCGTTCGCTAGAAACTGATGAAGAATAAGTTTCCATAAGATACCTACCTGGGCATCGGGGCAGCGGGATTGAGCGACTGCAGCCAATCCTCGAGCTGCCCTGTTTGCCTCAGGTAGTCGATTTCGGCGCGCGCGGCATCGAGCCGCGTGTCAATCATTTCCAGGTACTTTTGCCGCTCCTGGATGCGCGACACCTGTTCTCCCCTCGGTGTTGCAGCGGGGCCACCGCCCGGGGAGCTGTGCAGCGCGATGAGCAGCGACTGAAGCTCGTCCTCGGCGATGCCGTAATTGAGGTTGGCGATCTGCGCCTTCACGTCGAGTTCTGCCGCAGCCCGCTGCAACTTGCGCTGCTGGCCGGCTTGATCGTCTTTGAGTGATTGCAGATCAATTTTGCCGTGGTCGGAATCGGCGGCCGAAACTCTGGCAGCCGCGTCGCGCACACGGTCGAGCAACGGAAACTGGATTTGCACGCCGATGGACGCGGCGTTGTAGTCGCCGTGCAGATTGTAATATTCCGAGACGTTTTCAATCGGACTGACGCGTGCGTACTGGGCGCCGAAACTGATGCTTGGCCTGTGGGTATATTGCCTGTCGGCATGCGCGCGGATTTCGCGCGACTGCTGGCTGACTTCGGCGGCAACCATCCCCGGGGTTTCGACAGAGCGAGACTCCGCCCTCTTCAGGGAGGGTGGGCAGATCGGGAATTGTATCTGCCTCGGCAACCATTTGGCTTTCAGGCATGCCCGTCAGTTCAGCAAGGTGAGCGCGCTGCCGAGCCAGGTCATCCTGCGCCTGCATTAACTGAAGGTGGATTTGCAGCGCATCGCGTCTCACTTTCTTTAGGTCGAGTTCGCCGTCGAGATGCGCGTTTACGCGATCCTGAAGAATAACCATTAGCTTCACCTGGTATTGGAACTGCTGCGATATCGCCTCCACCGCCAATTGGTCGTGATTGAGCGTGAGATAAGTATTGACAGCATCTTCAGCGGCTTGCTCGCGTGCTTCGGTGAGCGCGAGACCTGCAGCTTTCAGATCGAGGTGGGCGCTTCGAATCAGGGACTGTTGCTGCGGGCTGTAAACCAGAGACTGCGCCGAGACCGTAAAGATGGTCGGCACGCTGAGAGTAATGCCGGTTGCGGTTCCCGCCCCACCGCTGACCACGATGCTGGGGATGAAAATATCCTTCATCACCGCCAGGCCGGCCTGCGCTTTCTTGACGTCATCTTGCGCGGTCCTGACGCGGGGACTTCTCTCCAGCGTCTGGTTCATGGCCGCCACGAACGAGACCTGCCCCAGGGCAGGCATTGCGGCGGTCGCCGTCACCAAAAGAAGGACGGCCAGAGAACAGTCGGGTCTCAATTTCATTGGGGCCTCACGATGAATAATTTTGCGCAATGGCAACGCGGCGGCCATTGCGCAATTGCCCTCCACCCACGGCGCGCAGCGCCACCACGTCGTGATCGCTGAGTCCGCTGGTGATTTCCACGCTCATTGCGCTGAACAGGCCCGTATTCACCGGCGTCTTGCGCAGCCGGCCGTGATCCACGAGATAGACAAAATGGCCCGATTCGCCGTCGAAGACGGCCTGGCGGGGCAGCGTGAGTGCATTGACGTGTTTCTGCGTCTGAACCAGAACCGTAACCGTGCCGTTGACGGGAAGGCCGTCGAGCGGGCCGTTGAGCGCGATAATGCACTGCCCGACGTTGACCGGACCGTTTCGATTCACGGCCATGGGGCGCGCGACCACCTTGCCGATCCATGTCTTGTCGGGAGCGCCCTCCCATCGGATGATGACCGGCTCGCCCACCTGCAGTTTGCCCATGTCCGCCTCGTAAAAATCTGCGCGCACCTCAAATTGCTTGAGGTCGGCCACGTGCATTAGTTCGCTTCCGCCCGGGACAAAGTCGTACTGCGAAACAGGCAGGAAATAAACGGTGCCGGAGATCGGAGAGGAGATGTTGGCATTGGCCCAGGAAACCCTCTCAGCAGAGAGCGTGTCCTGATCGGCCCGGACCTTGGCCTCGAGACTTGCAATGTCGGCGGGGCTGTAGCGATCGGTCATGCGCTGATGCAAGTTCGCGAGCGCTGCGTCGGCGAGCTTCAGGCGGCGCTGCCCGTTGAGCACTTCGGCTTGAGACACGCTTCCCCGCTGCTCAAGCTTCTGCAACATGGCGAGGGACGCGGCGGCATCATCGCGTTCCGTCTGATCGCGTTCGAGCTCCGCCGCGTAGCCGATCCGGTCGTCCTGACTGCCGTTTTGCTCGGCGTTCTGCAGGCTCAATTCCGACGCTTTCAAGGCAGAGCGCGCGGTGTCGAGGCGCGGAATCGCATACTGGTCCTTCATTCGGACCAGCATCTGCCCTGCCTGCACCCTTTCCCCGAGGTGCACGTAAATCTTTTCGATAAGGCCCGTAAAGTTGGCGCGAATCGGGTAATCGTGCGTGGGAGTGACGACGCCGGAAGAAGAGACCGTGGTCTCGATGTCCTGACGAACGGGTGAAACCACCTCGACGTCGACTTTTTGCCGTTCCAGCAACCAGATAACTAGAGTGACGGCCGCTGCCAGCACCAGCAGCAGGAGATAGAAGCGGCGCGGTGACGGTACAGGTTGCGCTATCGGGACAAGGGTCGGACGGGGTGTTGGTGTAGGCCGGGGATGTGGTGTTGCGCTCATTCTATGGTTTTAGCGACCTTATATAGGGGCATCGGGTAAGTTGTCCGAGTCCCGAAATGGTACCGGTTGGTTTAGACGCATCGGAGGTTCATTCAGATGCGTCAGAAAAGCTTCCGGCAGCCCCCCGCCAAATCCCAGATAAAAGGCGGGCGTGCCGTGGCCGAGGGGAGTGAATCCGCCGATGGCCTCGGCCCGTGTATCGATCTTCAGCCTTTGGAATGGAAAACGATGCGCTTGAAGATCATCGAGAAACCAGTTGCCGTCGCTGGCCAGAATCAGGTAATAACGCGCGGAGTTCTGAAAATCGGCCAAGGGCTCGATGGGCAGTTTGTAAATAAGGTTGCGGCCGGCCCAGAGATTCTCCTCGGGTGAATCGTCGTGGCGAAAGAAGCGGATGGCCGGAAAATCGAGCGGTAATACCACGCGAGAAGCTGCCTCGAATGGTGCATAGTGCCGGAATGTGAGCACCATGAGCGGGTCGGAAACCACGATGGGCGCCCCGGGCGGCGCTGCAGCCTCAGCCTGAGGGAGGCGGTCGACAATCTTATAGAAGCATTGCTTCTGCTCTTCGTACCAGTAGCCGACGTAGGATTCGCGGCAGATGAGCCAGGCAAGAGCAAGGCAGAGCAAGGCGGCGGACGCCACGCGAAATTGGCTGAACAACTGAAAGGTGACCAGAGTGATGGCGACGGCGAACCCGAAGCAGACCGGGATAACAAAGCGCGGCGAGAGCATGCCGCCGCGAATGGATGCCAGGACGTAGCCGAGAATGGGGTAAGCCATCAGACAGAAGATGGCAACGCCTTCATGGAATGGGGAGCTGACCCCGCGATCGCGCCACCACCAGAGACAGCCAGCGTGGCAGAATACTCGCACGGCAGGCCGGGCAGAGGCGCTGCGTTCGCCACGCTGCCGGACGCAGAAGAAGGGCAAATGCAAACAGCGCCAGCGCCGGGTAGAGCATCATTTCCACCATCTCGGTGTAGGAGTCGCTGACCTGACCCAATGAGACTTTGTTCCATGCATAGGGCGCAAACTGGGCGATGGAACGCTCGATCAGCGGCCGAAAAGCAAGCATGGGCAGGCCGGCGACCAGTAGCGCAAGCCACACGCGCACATCAAGCACATTCCAGAAGCAAGCCAGGAGGGGCCCGCGATTCTCCGTCCTGAGAGCGTGGGCGCGCACAAGGGTGCGTGCGGCCTCGCCTGCCGCAATGGGGAAAAATGCAAGCACAGCAAAATAGTTCGTGGAGATGCCGGCTGCCAATGCGAGAGTCATGCCAGCTAAAGACGACCGCCGGACGCGGCGCGAAGTGGCTGGATCGACCGTCAAGCTCCAGCAAAGCACCGCCGCCATCGCCAGACCGTAGAAGATCCCGTAGGAGCGGCTCTCATAGCTGTATTCGAATGCCGCCATGGTGGTGGAAATGACGGTTCCCGCAAGTGCCCAGGCCGCGGGCAACAAGCGGCGCAGATAAGCGAAGAGCGACAGCAGGCCGATCCAGTAGCCGACGGCAGCCGGCAACCGGTAGGCAAATTCGTGCGCTCCAAAGATGCGCGTGGAGAGATCGACAAGCAAGTAGGTGAGCGGCGGATTAGGATCGACGCCGCGCGCCAGCGCATGCCACATGGCAGGCAGAGAGCCGAGTTGCGCGATGTGCAGCGTGATCAGCTCGTCGAGCCAGAGCAGCTTCATGGAGCTCAAGCTGAAAACAATAACGAAGTAAAAAGCCGAGAAAACCGCGAAACCCCACCAAGGCCGCCGGTTGACGGCCCCCTCCATGCCGAGGGCGAGCCCGCTGAAAGCCACGCCAGATCTGTTCGCAGCGCTCGGATTCGCTTCGAGATTCTCTTCGAGCCAATCCACCTCGCTCATGCCACTCTCCTGCGGCCGGCGGGAGCCAGATCGGCGTCGGGTTGCGGCGCGCCTGCGGTCGCTGGCTGCGGTTCCTCCTTCTGCTCGTGATACTCCTGCTCCGTATTCACGCTCCACAGGTTTTCCTTGCTGGTCACGCCGGCGAGGATGTTCTCAACGGCGATCATGGCGGTCAGCATGGAGTGATCCTGGTTGTTGTATTTGTGCATGCCGTTGCGGCCCACCAGAAACAGATTCTCGAAACGGTCCATGTAGCGCACGACCTCGTCGAATCGTTCATAGGTCCCAAAGTACGCCGGATAGGTTTTGGGCACGCGCAACACGCACGAGTCGCGCACTTCGTCGGCCTTGAGAATGCCAATGGACGCAATCTCCCTGATCGCGAAGCGGATAATCTCCTCGTCGGGCATCTTCCACAGCGCATCACTGTCGTAGCAGAAATACTCCAGCCCAACCCACACTTTGGAGGGGTCTGCCACCATGTGGGGGCTCCAGTTGTTGAAGATCTGCAACCGTCCCACAAGAACATCCGGCTCCTGGATGTAAATCCAGGTGTCCTGAATGGGCGAGCCATCCGGCTCTCGAATGAGCAGGCGGTCCACAAGCAGCCCAACGGTGATGAAATCGCGATACTGCAGTCCGTCGGAGATGGCCTGGATCTCGTCGGGCACGCGCACATCGACGGCGCGCAGCAGTTCGCGAACCGGCATGGTGGAGAAGAAATAATCACCGGGAATGGTAACCAGGGCTCCTTTCGGATTGCGTGCCTCGACTGAAACCACCCGCTCGGTTTCGCGATCAACGTGAATGCCGGCAACCCTCCAGCCCAGCCGGACTTCGCCGCCGCTCTCTTCCACCATCGCGGCAACCCGCTCCCACATCTGGCCGGGGCCGAACTTGGGATAGAGGAACTGCTCAATGAGAGAGGTTTCCGAGCCTTTCTGGCGAATATCGCCTGTGCCCTTTTTCCGGGCGAACATCTTGCCGAGAAAATGAGTCGCCGCCTTGGAGAGCGAAAGCCCCTTGATGCGCTGCGCTCCCCATGCCGCGGAAATCTCTTCGCACGGCACGCCCCACACCTTTTCGGTATAGCTCTTGAAGAAAGTGAGGTAGAGCTCGTGCCCGAAGCGGTTGATCAGAAAATCCTGCAGCGACTTTTCCGGAACCCGCGGCCGTATCTGCGCTTTGACGTAGCCGGCGAGAATGCGCAGCGTGCGCCACAGGCCAAGCCGCCGCAGGGTTGCCGGTGAAAACGAAAGCGGGTAGTCGAAGAACGAGCGCATGAAATAGATCCGGCTCTTGCGAGGCCGCACCAGCATCACGCAATCCGGATCAGGAGGGGCCGGATCCTGATTCTTGTCGATGGGGACGACCATTCGCTGCCGGTTCTGGTAAGAGATGCAAGTCGAGCGCCCGTCATGGCCATCGCCATCGATGGGCATGATCTCAGTCCACCAGTCCATCACGCGATCTGATTTGGAGAAGAAACGATGACCGCCAATGTCGATGCGATTGCCGTTGTGACGAATCGTGCACGAGATGCCGCCGATGCGATGGCTGGCCTCGAGCACGATGGGACGAATGGCGGATTTGCGGCAGAACTCAAGAGCCGCCGTCAATCCCGCCGGTCCGGCGCCGATGATGACTGCTGTTTGTTGTGAAGTTCCCATGTCGTTTTTCAGTGTTGTTTCTCGATGGCAGGACTGCCGCTGAACGGACGAGCAACGGAGTTTTTCCCGTTCAGGTGACTGCTGCCACTCGTTGAAGAAAAGCGACGGAAACATTCCGACCCGCCGCACTGGAAGATCAAGTGGGAGCGCTGCTCTAGGGTAGTCGATGCTGCTCTAGGTAGTCGGTATAGCTAAGAAGCCCTTCCACAAAATGACCCTTGCGGGTTACAGGCTTGGATTCACTGCGCTTGGGCCCAGTTGCTTTCATGCGGTGCTCCATGGCGGCCTCGTGGGTTCAAGATCGGACTTAAATCGGTGCAGGAAAGAGGCTTTTGCGCGGCGGGCTTTGGAGCCGAGGAAAAACGCCGCGAGCCATGCAACTGCCCCGAAGATTATTGCATCGCGCGCATTCAGACCTCATGTATAGTGTGACTTCCCCCAGAGGATTGTCTCCCCATGCGTTCCAGCAGACGGGCAGTCTTGCTGTGCCTGATTTCTGTTGCTTTGGCGTTTGCCTGCGCCTGCGCTGCCTCAATAGACGGCGCGCTCTCCTACGCCGCTCAAGCCTCCGATCCACTTATCCAATACCATCTCTCCGGCAATGTTGCTCCGGTCCTCGATCCCAGCATCATGCGCCAAGGCTCAACGTACTTCGCGTTCAGCACCGATGTGGATGGAGCCCCACAGGAGAGCCATCTTCTCATCCGCTGCTCGCAAGACAAGGTGAACTGGAGCAGTTGCGGCGCTGTCTTTCCCTCTGCTGTTCCCGCCTGGATCTCCCTCAAGGTCTCCGGCGCCGCCGGGCTTTGGGCGCCTGATGTGTCCTTTTTCAATGGCCACTATCACGTCTACTACTGTGCATCCACTATAGGCTCCAATCGCTCCGTCATCGGCCTAGCGACCAACACTACGCTCGATCCCTCCGATCCCGCGTATCAGTGGGTGGACCGGGGTCCTGTCCTCGCGTCCATTCCCAGCGACGATTTCAACGCACTGGATCCAACCATCCTAGTCGACGGCGACAGCAGTGTGTGGATCACGTTTGGCAGCTACTGGACGGGCATCAAGCAGCGGCAGATTGATCCGCAATCAGGCATGCTGCTGGCCTCGAACCCCACGCGCTACGATCTTGCTACGCGTCCCGGCGTGCCCCACAACCCCATTGAGGGCGCCTCGCTGGTCCGGCACGGCGGCTACTATTACCTTTTTGTCTCAGTGGATTATTGCTGCGAGGCGACGCTGGCGCAGGACAACTACAAGGAAGCCGTGGGGCGCTCGACAAGTGCTCACGGGCCTTTTGTCGACGAAGTCGGAACGCCCATGCTCAACGGCGGCGGGACAGTGTTGCTCAAGGGCAATTCTGCCTGGAACGCGCCCGGCGGTGGTACTGCGTACGTGGATTCCTCCACCGGCGAGAGCCTCCTCATCTTCCATGCACAGAATCTCTCTGATGGCGGCATGCCGTTCCAGTGGCTCAAGACGCTGGAGTGGGTCAACGACTGGCCGGTGATCGACGATTGAGAACCGAAATCGCATTTGCTCGAGCCACGCAACGGCCGCGACTCCGGTTTCCATCGCAATATCGGCCGCCGCTCCGGACGCGGGCAGAAACGGTGCTTGGCGCGCCGCTCCCCGCCCGCCGTTGCCCGGCCAGGTCTAGAACGTCAGCTTCAGGGCCAGTTGTGCCAGTCGCGGATTGTTGACAGTGGAATTGACCGAGCCGAATCCGGGTTGATTGATGTCGGCAATCGGCGCGCCGAACTCCGGATGATTGAAAAGGTTGAAGAACTCGGCGCGGAAGTTCAGGCCCGTCTCCCGCCAGGGAAGAGCAAAATCCTTGATGACCGAAAAATCGGAATTCACAAAATCCGGTCCGACCACCGGAACGCGCGAGGCATTGCCAAGCTCGCCAGCAGGCGGGGCAACGAAGCATGTCGTGTTGATCCACTGGAATTTGCTGTGGTTCGCTTTGCCGGGGTTGCAGTTCGAAACCTGGTTGGGCCGGTTGTAGTTGTTGTCGTTGCCGCCATTGTTGAAGTAGTTGAATCCTTGTCCAGCCTCATTGTTGCTGTCGATCAGCGGGACGGGGAACCCGGAAGAGGCTCTTTCAATGAGGGTCGCCTGCCAGTTTCCCAGGATTGAGTTGGTCAGACCGTTCCAACTCGCGCCCAAAATCCTGCCTTTTCCGAAAGGCAAATCGTAGATCACGCTGCCGGTGAAGCTTTGGTTGAGATTGATCTGCGACTCAGATCAGGAAAAGATTCCCTTCAGCTTTATCTCCTGGCACATCTACAACAGTGATCCCAAAGCTGTGCAGAGAACCATCCTCTACATGCGCGATCTTCTCTCGAAACATTCTTCGCTGCACCCTGAAACCATTCTCGACGAGTGGAACATGGCATTGACGGTCCCGCCGGCCGATGCGCGCATTCAGCCCGCATTTATTGCAGAAACGGCATGGCGCATGAAGGAGTCTGGACTCGACTACTCGTTCTACTACCACATCCGCGACTATCACGTTGACCGCGCGCAATTTGCTTCAACCATGTCTTCCGGCGGCGCCTCCTTCATGGCCAGTTGGTGGAATCGGATGCCGCAGTACTCCGGTCTCTTCGATTATCAAAACGTGATGCGGCCAGCCTACTTCTCGTTTGAACTGCTGGCGCGTCTCACCGGCGACAGGCTCGCGGCAGGCAGCAACGACGACTCCGTCCATGCCTTTCTCACTCTCGACAAGGACTACGGTTACAGCCTGATGTTCTGGAATTTTTCGGCGACGCCCGTCGACGTAAGTTTGAATCTGCAATCTTTTCCCGAGACTCTCACGGCTCATCGGCGCGAGCTCGATGCAACTTCGCCATCGGAAGACGAGAATGCCTGCCGCCATCCGCTTGAGGATGTGACCCTGACTTCAGATGCCGCGCCGGCTCAAATCCGTCTTGCGCCTTACGGTATGCAGTTCTGGTCGCTCGAGCCGTCGCGCTGGCCCGCTCAAATCATGGGCAATAGCGCAAGGTAGCGGAACTTGCCCGGCTCACATGAGGGACCCGGCCAGTTCCATAACACTGAGCACAGTCATTGCTGAGGAACAAAAGGGGTTCGTTTCAGAGGGAACTTCAAAAGCAAGTCATTTGGAATGAATGGATTGCAGTAACTCCTCGCAGATTTAGCTGCGAATTCCGGCTTTCGGCTACTTTCGCTTCTGAGTTCAATTGGGCAAACGGAAACACCAATTGTGTGCTCGGAATGGATTCTCGCAGAGACCTGCAATTCATCTAGCTTCAAATAGATAGAGCTCACCGGCCACGCGAGCTTTGGATCGGGGAGCCTTTGGGTGGCGCAGCATCCTTTTTTATCATGGTACATTTCTTATTATGTGCTATTATTACGTTTAATAGCGTATGAAGTCTGTTGAATTCGCGGCTGGCAACGAAGCACTGCGGCGCGCAGCGGATGCGCGCGCACTTAAGGGACGACAAGCGGGGTTCAAATGCAACGCGGAAGCAAAACATTAAATGAGATTTATCGTCAACCCGAAGACTGGAATCGATGCCTGTACATGCTCGACAAACTTGACTTGGATAGTTTGCTTGGCGACAAGGACCCTCGCGACCATAACTGGCTCTTCATCGGCTGCGGTACCAGCTTTCACCTCGCTCAAGCTGCGGCAGATACATTCAGGTCACTGATCGATGTTTCTGCACGCGCCGTGCCGGCCTCGGAAGTGCTGCTGTCGCCGGAACTGGAATTATCGGGAGAACCCGCTCTTTTCCCGGTTTTGATTTCACGTTCCGGGCACACTTCAGAAGTTGTGCAGGTTGCCGAGATTCTTCGTCAGCGCGGTATCGAATTCCTCGCCGTCACATGCGATGCGAATGAATTGGGCGAACTCTCTACCCGCACGCTTCGGCTCCCCGTCAGCGAAGAAAGCATCGTCATGACCTCATCATTCACGTCGATGCTGATGGCATTGCAGTACGTTGCGGCGCGGTTCGCCGGCCAGACGGCTTTTATCGAAGCGCTTCATGTGCTGCCTGCGGCGCTGAAGGCATTACTCCCCATCCATGGAGATCGGATCGAGAAGTTTGCTGAAACTGAGATTTCCGATGCCGCATTCCTGGCCCACGGCCCTCTCTATCCGATCGCGCGAGAAACCGCACTCAAGGTGATGGAGTCATCTTCGAGCTACGCGCAGTTCTTTCACACCCTCGAATTCCGCCATGGGCCGATGTCCATGGTGTCTGATGGTGTACTCGTGGGTGCCTTGCTTTCTGAAAAGAGCTACGCTGAAGAAAGCTCCGTTCTGCTGGAGATGAAGCAACTGGGCGCGCAGACCTTGGCAATTGCCAATAGAATGTCGCCAGAAGTGGAACGCTCCTCAGATCTGGCGATTGCACTCGGACTGGCGGGGCCCGAATTGGCCCGGCTGGTGGTTTTCCTGGTGTGGGGACAGCTTCTGGGGGTTCATCTGGGCTTGCGTAAAGGACTCGATCCCGACTCTCCACGCCATCTGAGCAGGGTGGTCACTTTGAGCTATTCCAGTCCTTTGAGCAGCCTGAACGACCGCGGACGGGTTCGCCAGTTCAGTACGGTCTGTGGACCAGAATCGATGGATGAACCTGGAAGAACGCTGTGAAGAAGTGCTTCGATGTGACGATTGCCGGTGAGATCAACCTTGATCTGATCCTCTACGGTCTTCCCGAAGCAATGCCGGTGGAACGGGAATTACTCGCCAGCGCCTTCAGAATGACCCTGGGAAGCTCATCGGCGATTCTTGCGCACAATCTCGCCGCACTCGGCCGGAAGGTGGGTTTCATCACGCGGCTGGGCGACGATCCCCTCGGTGAGATCGCATTGCAGCGGCTGATGGAACGCGGCGTCGATGTGAGCGCAGTGAAGCTCGTGCATGGCGGGCCGTCAACCGGAGTCACCATCTTGCTTGACCACGGTGGCCAGCGTCATATCCTCACCTATCCCGGAACCATGTTCGAGATGGACGAGAACGATATTGACTTCGAATATCTGGCATCGGGAAAGCATTTTCATCTCTCTTCTCTGTTTCTGCACAAGGCGCTGCAACCTGCCTTGCCCGGCATTTTCCGGCGCCTGAAGACAGCCGGCCTTACTCTGTCGCTTGATACCAATGACGACCCCGACGACCGCTGGGGCGTGGTCCTTGATGAGCTGTTGGGGCTCGTCGACATTTTTCTCCCCAACGAAGATGAAGCGTGCCGCATCACTGGAAAGGCCGACGCTGAGAGCGCAATCGGCGTTCTCGCCGCGCGCGTCCCGCTGGTCGCGGTCAAATGCGGAAGGCGCGGCGCCCTGGTCCAGGCGGGAAAGGAATTGTCGCGGTTGCCCGCGGAGATTGTTGTTCCCGTGGATACCATCGGCGCCGGCGACAGCTTCAATGCCGGGTTTCTGGCAGCGTTCCTTGAAGGGAAGCCTCCGGTTGATTGCGCAGCTTTCGGAAACCTGACTGCGGCTTTTTCAACCATGCGCTCCGGTGGTACTGAATCATTCCGCGATTCCGGCCTGCTCAGAGACTTCCTCGCCAGCGTAAAGAGCTAACGCAAACTCAGCATCAGTTCCTTGTGAATTTCGCACTCGCGTCCCGGGGGAGCGCTGCGCCCTGATCCAACTGTACGGTTCAGCTCACATAGGCCGAATGCGAAGATTCCGCCATGCCAACGCAGCATGCCTTTTCGCGCGTTGGGTATCTCGAAGCAGCAAGCTATATATAGATGAGAATGCCGGTGGCGACTGCGTTGCCATCCTTGCTTCATCACGACCTTCGCGCGGAATCAACCCGGCTCTGTATATTGGCGTTCATCGCCCAAAAGCAACATCTCCCGCGCGCGCTGAGGCGCACGCGGGAGATGCATTGGTAGAGGTTGCATGCTCTTCCCTGCATGCAGTTAATTGCCGCTCTAGAAAACGAACTTTGCGGCAAGCTGGAAG